>Ga0196964_10000114_pt1 | contig 54344 bp, 83 predicted proteins | sample S1_10metaG_FD_148615 | JGI IMG/M metagenome (GOLD analysis project Ga0196964, IMG submission 148615) | Soil microbial communities from Anza Borrego desert, Southern California, United States - S1_10 | ecosystem: Environmental > Terrestrial > Soil > Desert | place: USA: California | collected...
CCGGATTCACCCCGGACTCCACCACCGCGTCGCCCCCACCTAACAGCCCCGGTGTGGTCGCATCGACCGTCTCTGACCACGCTTCCCGGTGCTTCTACGCCTGTTTCCGCACGCTCTGGGCCCGCTGCCGCCCACCGTCCCGGCCCCGGCCCCGGCCCCGCGACCCCACGTACCCCCCCCATGTGCGTGTCTCTGATTACCCTCTCTCACAAATCCTACCCGATTTTGCGAACTCTTCCTGCGGCCCGAGCACGAAGACGTTGTACTCGGTGGTCTCGCCCGCGACGCACGAGGCGCCGACGATGATGGACTCGGCGTGGATGCCGTCGAGGTCGATGGCGTGCTCGTCGGAGGTGATCCGCTGGGCGAGGCGGCCGTTGATGTAGACGTTGACGGTGACGGTCGGTGGCGGCCCGAGGTGGTTGAGGAGCATCCGGTGGAGGTCGCTGGGGTCGATGTGCTCGCTCACGCCTCGTCTCCGGGGTCGTGGTCGTCGTGGGTGTCCCGGTCCTCCCACCGCTGGGAGGTCGGGTTCCACGCCTTGAAGGTGCTGCCGGCGTAGACGACGGGGGTGCCGCCGACGCTGTACTGGAACCCCGCCTCCATGGCCTCGAGTTCGGCCATGGCGCGGTGGTAGAGGCTCTTGCACCGCGGGCAGGTGGGGTCGGGCGAGAAGTCGAGGCCGCAGGTGCGGCAGGTGAGGGTCATGGGCGGTCCTCCTTGTGTGCGTCCTCGTCGAACATCGGCGCACTCTGGTCAGGACAGAAGGCCCCCCATTATGGAACGCTCTGACGAGGCGTTCCGCGGGTGGTTGATGCCCGGCCGGGGGCCGTGCTGGCGGTACCTCGCCCCCGGGCTTGGCGGGGCCGGGAGTGTCGGTGCTTGGCGCTGAGTGTCGTGGTTCGCGGGCATGGTCTGCCGGCTGATGACGGCCCCGTGGTCCCCGCCGACGGCTCACCGCTACGTTGGCTGCCGCGGATCGCCCCCCCGTCCCCGATCGTCCCCTGCTGCCGGCGGGCGTGCGCCGGGGACTGCTTGTCAGCGAAAGCAAAACACCCCGGCGGCCGGAGGACCGACGGGGTGCTGGGCAGCGGGTGCGGGTCGGGCGATGCCGGGGAAGACTCGGCCCTCGCCGCTTGTACCGCTGTTCGTTCGGATGTGTGCGGACCCCCCGTGCATCGGGATCAGTATACCGGGTGTTGCCCCGCTGTCTACCGGGTGGTACAGTGTTGCGGCCGGGGAGCCGCGCGACCGCGCACAGGGGGGCTCCCGCCTTGGGCCAAGTCACCATCACGACCGCGACCGACTCCTCGTCGGACTTCCAGACGTACCAGCAGCTCCACGACGGCCGCGCGGGCGGCCAGGGCGGGCAGCAGGTCGGCAAGCTGGCGGCCTACGCCGTCGGCGCCGCGCTGTCCTCGAGCGTCACCGCCCTGCTGGTGTTCTACGACAAGACCAAGACCGCCACGGACAACCCGGTGGTGGACATCGTCGAGGCCACGGTCGCGGCCCCGTCGAGCCAGCGGCGCATGAACGGCGACGGCGCCAGCGGGTACTACAACTGCGACATCACGCTCAGCCGCGGGGACGACCACAAGCTCGACCTGCTGGGGCTGAACAAGAACGTCGAGCTCCGCGCGGGCCTGCCCGGCGCGCTGCCGGGGTCCACCACGAGCCTGATCCTGAGCCTGACGGCCACGGCCGTCCTGTAGGAGACCGCCCCATGGCGGAGAAGAAGACGTGCGCGCTGGCCGGCTGCGGCGACGCCAAGCGGGACGGCAAGCCCTACTGCAAGAGCGCCCCGGCCACCCACCGCCTGACCGTCACCAAGCCCAACCTCGACAGCGCGGGCGCGCCCAAATGGCTCGACAGGGACGGCAAACCCATCGCCAACGTCAAGCAGACCGTCGCCGACGACCTGCTGGTGTGCGAGGAGTGCGGGAAGGTCGAGCTGGACCGCTGCCTGGCGATGCGGCGGGAGGCGGCGCTGACGCCGCTGAGGCCGTGATCCGGCCCCTGCCCATCCCGCTGCGGCCGGCGCCGCGCGGCGTCGTGCCCGCGATGGCCGCGGCGATCCGGCGCGGGCAGGCGGCGACGGTGCGGCACGCGGCGGGGGCGGCGGTGTCGCGGTCGATGGTGGAGCGCCGCGCCGTGCTGGACGAGATCCGGTCGGCGCTGAATACGAACTGAGGAGCCTCGCGTGTCGGAACTGTTCACGATCATCGGACCGACGCTGGTGCTCGGGGAGGTGGTGCGTGCGTGAGCTCTTGCGACGGCTTCGATTCTGCGGGACCGTGCTCCGCCACGGGTTCGTCGAGTGCGGCGCTCCGGCCCCACCCCCCCGCGAGACCTGCGAGCACGAATGGGGCTCGCACCTGCCAGCGATGAAGCACTATGGCCCGAACGCGAGCAAGAGCACATGCCGCCGGTGTGGCGGTTTCAAGATTGACGACGGCAAAAGCGTGACGTTCTATCCGCCGCGCGGCGAGCCTGTCGTGATGAACTGAGCCCTCGGGGCGGGGCCGGGAGGGGTGATGGGAAGGGGGAGGCGGAAGCGAGTCGGCGGGCCGCTGGCCGGGGTGGGCCGGCAGGACGCCGATTCCCCGCCCGATGGCGGGGGCGGCGCGGGCGAAGGGGCGACGACAACGACACGCACCTCCACGCCGGCCGCTCTCCCATCCATCGAGTCCATGATCGCCGCCCTGCCGCCCAAGATGGTGCGGGGCCTGCCCAACCCCGACCACTACCGCCAGAAGCTCGAGCTGGTCAACCAGATCGCCCTCATCCGCATGGGCGAGTGGGGCGAGAAGGGCGAGCTGCCCGGCGGCTACAAGCAGCTCATCGACGGCATCCTGGCCGAGGTGAAGCTCGCCGGCATCGACCCCAAGGTGCTCCAGGACGCCCGGTCCGAGGGCGACAAGGCCCTCGACCTGCTGCGGCAGATCCGGGACCTGCCGCTGTCGATCTGGGAGGCGCTGGACGAGGAGATCGACGCGGTCGAGAAGTCCATGGACGCGGCCGACCGCCTGTGCGTCGAGGAGATCACCGACCAGGTCACGGCGGACCGACCGCCGCCGGAGGACCCGGACGGCCCAAAAGCCCGGTTCCGCCGGATGCTGGCCCGGGTCCGGCGGCTGAGGGAGCGGGCGAGGAAGGAACTGCCCAGGGGCGGTGACGTGACGAGCGAGGAGTGGAGGGCCGGCGTCCGCGCCGCCCACACGCTCCGGTTCATGGTCTACGTCGGCCGCTCCGCGATGGAGATGGGCGAGCGCGGCGCCCGCACCGAGACCCGCCGCAGCGCCGACGCGGTCTACCAGATCGCCCGCATCCACGCCCGCATGGCCGTGGCCGTGTGGCAGGCCGAGAACGGCGTGGACTGCCGGTTCGGCAAGGTCGAGTACGGCGTCATCCCCTACACCGGCTGCATCCTCATGTGCCCCCCCGGGCACTCCAAGAGCAGCTTCGGCCGCGCGTGGCTGGCCAAGAGCATCGCGCTGGACCCGTACACGCAGGCGCTGATGAACCACGCCGTCAGCGACGAGGCCGAGACCAACATGCAGCACGTCTCGGCGTGCTTCAAGGGCCGCGGCCATAAGGAGGACAACCCCGACGGCCGGCGCTGCCTGTCGCTGTTCCCGTCCCTGCGGCTCGCCCCCACCGACAACAACGCCAACTCCATGCGCCTGAAGCTCGACCGCCGCATCAAGGCCCCCACGCTGCGGGCCTTCGGCGTCAAGGGGGCGATCAGCGGCGCCGACTCCACCCGCCAGTGGTGGGACGACCCGGTGGACCAGAAGGAGGTGGACCAGGAGACCGAGCGGCGCCGGACCTTCGACCGGCTCAACGGCACGTGGCTCACCCGCCTCCGCGGCCAGCGGACGTTCCTGCTGATCACCGCGACGGCGTGGCACAACGACGACGCGGTCATGCGGTTCATCCAGCTCGCCCGCGACGAGAAGGCGTACTTCCGGGTGCTCCGGCTGGGGTGCGGCGGGCCCAAGACCACGCCGGCGTTCCGGCCGCTGTGGCCCGAGGCCTACCCCGCGGCCGAGCTCCGCCGCCGCTACGCGGCGATGAACAACGCCCGGCTGTGGTCCGCGGCCTACATGGCCAACCCCATCGCCGACGAGAACCGCATCATCAAGAGCCTCAAGTTCTACGACCCCAACGAGCCCAACCACCGCCGTTTCGTCGCCGGCGCGATCAAGCGGCTCAGCGTGGACCCCTCGGCGACGGGCAAGGTCGGGGGCGACAAGGCGGGCCTGATCTACACCGCCGACGGGGACTACATCACCGAGGAGCAGGCGGGGGAGCGGACCACCGACGTGACGAGCATCCGCAAGGTCCGGGTGCTCGCGGCCAGGGAGATCCACGCCACCCAGACCGAGCTCTCGGACGGGGTGGCCGAGTTCTGCCGCTCGGCCCCGGTCGATTACGTCCACTACGAGGCCCACTCGTGGGCCGGCGCCTTCGCCGATGACTTCGAGAACCGCTACGGGGTGGACGTGATCCGGCACAACCCCTCGAGCAAGAGCAAGGACGCCCGCCTGCGGGCCGTGGGGCCCCTGATCGAGAACGAGAACGAGGCCCACGGCTTCGGCGCCGTCGTGGAGTTCCCGGGCGTGCCGGTCTTCAACGACAAGGGGGAGTTCGTCCGCGTCGGCCCCGACCCGGCCCTGAGGTGGCTGTACGAGCAGATCCTCGACTTCGGCGTGTGCGCGCACGACCACGCGCTCGACGGTCTGACCCAGGTGCTAAACTTCCTCGCGCCGGACCTCCGCGCCGGCGCGGGGGCGGCGACGCAGCGGGTGGTGGCGGCGGTCCGGCAGGACAACATCAGCCAGCGCAAGCGCGAGATCGTGCAGGGGTTCATGCGGGCGGGACGCCGGCAGGCGCTCCCCCCCGGCGTAGAGGAGCAACATTGGTGGGCGCTCACGAACTGATCTGGGTGTGCGTGGCCGCGATGGTGTGCGTCACCGTCCTCAGCGCCGTGGCGCTGTGGCGCGGCGGGGGCCGCCAGGACCGGCTCGTCGAGACGCTGCGGGAGATGAACACGCTGGCCCTCGAGCACGCGGTGGCCAACAGCGAGGACAACCGGCTGGTCATGCAGATGCACCTGGACCGCGAGGCCGCGCGGGCCCACTACGAGGAGCTGCGGGCCGAGCGGGCCCGGCGCAGCCGCATCGTCAGGGCCCCGCTGGCGCCCAAGGAACCCGAGCCGGACATCGCCGTGGACCTCGGCCGGACCACGGACTCGCCGGACTGACGCAAGGGGGGCGGGGGGTTGGAACGTCTCGACAATCCCAGGCAGGTCCAGCAGTGGCTCGAGGAGCGGGAGCGGGCCTACGGGTCGCTGCGCGACCAGATCGCGCTGCGCGGCGGCATCGACGCCTGCTACTACGAGGGCGCCCAGTGGCTCGCCGTCAACGACGCGATGAAGTCCAAGGGCAACTTCGCCACCCGGCTGTTCACCAACTGGAACCCGGACTCCAGCGCCCTGCGGGCCACCGTCAACATCGTCTCGCAGCTCACCCAGAAGTCCGCCGCGGCCACCTTCCCCAGCCGCATCGAGGTGGACGGCGTGCCCGGGGACGCCGCGGCCGGCGGCATCGACGCCTCGAGGCTGGCCCAGGTCGCCGAGGACGCGGTCAACACCCTCGTGGACCACACCGGCTACCTCCACGCCCGCCGCGAGGCCAACATGCGGCGGTGCATCTGGGGGACCTACGGCGTGGGGCTCTCCCTGGCGGCCTACCAGCGCAACGTCAGGACCGAGTCCTTCGAGCACAAGGGCTACGACTGCGTCCTCAAGGCCTTCACCTTCGAGCCCACGCGGCTGGTGCTCGACCCCGACTGCCACGAGCGGTGCCTGGACCGCCACGAGTACGTCATCTTCGAGTCCCCGTGGACCGTCCACAAGATCCGCCGCGTGCTCGGGATCGAGCTCGACGAGACGGACCTCTACACCATCGGCCAGCTCACGCCGATGCAGCAGAACCTCAACCGCCTGAGCCAGAACCGCCTCTTCTCCGCGTACAAGGAGCACTCGGAGACCAGGGGGGCGATGGTCTGCCAGATCCACCGCAGGGATGGGTCGGGCCGCTTCGGCGAAATGATCGTGGCGGTGAAGGTCCCCAAGGGCGACCCGCTGCTGGTCAACGAGCAGGACCGCCGGACGCCCTTCGGCGGCACGGGGATGCCCCTGGAGCTGCTGCACGCCCACATGCGGGCCGACACCATGTGGTCCATCTCGGACGTGTCCATGCTCAAGGACACCCAGGACCGGACCAACCTGTCGGCCACGATGCTCTTCCGCATGATGCAGAAGAGCGCGGGCTACCAGATCCTCGTCCCCGAGGGGGCGGCGCCCCACGGGATGAGCGACGAGGAGTACGAGCACCTGTTCCACAACACCGTCGGCGGGATCATCCGCTACAAGCCGGGGACCAAGGACCGCCCCGTCCCGCCGCCGCAGCTCATCCAGCACCCGCAGCCGCAGAGCTTCTACCAGGAGATGATCAACCAGTACCGCCAGGACGGCCGGGACGCCGTCCACCGCTCCGAGGGGCACTTCGGGGCCACCAAGAGCCACGTCCCCGACGCGACCTTCCGGGCCGCGCTCGAGGAGGGCGACCAGGTCCACGGCATCCGCGTGCAGGAGGACATGGACGCCGACAACCGGCTGCTTGGCGTGGCCCTGGCCACGCTGGTCCGGCACGTGCAGGCCCAGAGCCCGAACCTGCTGGGGATGCTCACCCGGGCCGGGTTCGACGAGGACGACTTCGCGGTGCTGCTGGAGATGGACCCGGACCACCTTCCGGTGTCCGTGCGGGTGCGGGAGGCCAGCCTCCGCTACCGCTCGCACAACGCCAAGCGGCAGGATCTGCTCGAGATGGTCCAGCTCCAGGCCCTCCCGCCGGGGGACGCGCGGTTCAGCCTGGCCCGGGACCTGGACCGCCCGCTGACCGAGACGGACCGCACGATGGTCCGCGACGCCGAGAAGGCGGCGCTGGCCGTGCTGGCCGGGCAGGAGTGGGCGCCCCGGATGCTCGGGCCGTACACCCAGGTCTACACCGACGCCTTCCGGCGGGCCATGACCGACCGGCGCGCCCGGCTGGACCCGGGCGCGATGGCCCGGTTGGAGCGTGCTATCATGAACCAGACGTTGAAGGCCTCTGAGGAGGCCCTCATGAGTCAGCCGCCCACGGCCGGGGAACCGGGGGCGGCGCAGGGCGCGGGCGGGGCACAGCAGCAACTACCCGAAGAGGCTGCGCTCGCCACCGTCCTGTCGGCGCTGGATTCCGGCGGGGGCGGGGCTCCGGGCGTTCCTGAGCAGACCGCCGCCGCTTGACGGCCCACAGTCTCGTGGGCTCACAGGGGCGGGGCGTGGACAACGGGTCACAGGTCAACGGCGGCGCTGCGGCTGCACCGCAGGCGGGTTCGGTCCCGTCTGCGCCGGCCAACCAGACCGGCGGCGACACGATCACGGTCTCCAGGCAGGAGTGGGAGTCGGCCCAGCGGTGGGGCCAGCAGGTCAAGGGCTACCAGCCCTTCTTCGAGAAGGCCCGGTCTCTCGGCTTCGAGAAGCCCGAGCACTTCGACGAGTGGGCGCCGGCCATCAGGACCATGCGGGAGCGCGGGATCAACCCCAGGCACTTCCCGCAGGCGTTCGGCCCGCAGGTGACGGAGCCGGACGGCGGCGACCAGCCGCGGTTCGACCCCGACGCATTCGAGAAGAAGCTGCGGGCCGAGCTGGCGGAGGAGCGGGCGTGGGAATCCCACAGGTCCGCGTACGAGTCCGAGGGGAAGGTCATCGACACGCTGCTGGCGGACCTCGCCGACGGCGACGCCGACGACTTCACCAGGGAGCTCTACCGCCGGGCGCTGCGGGACTACTCGTGGGAGGTCCGCGAGCAGTACCCCGAGGGCCACCCGCTGCACACGAAGGCCGTCCGCGCCCTGGACGAGGCGATGGGCAAGAAGGCCGTGGGCTACTTCAAGGACCTGCGCACCAAGGCGCAGGCCAAGAAGATGGCCGCGGTGGGAGCCGCCGCTGGCAAGGAGGCCGGGAGGGCGCCGCCCTCGACGGCCGCCGGCGCCGGCGGCGGGCAGGGACCGACCAAGACCAAGGAGGAGCGGGCGGGGCGCCCGCCGTCTCGTGAGCAGGCCCAGGCCAGGCTCAACGAGATCCGGGCCCGCAGGGGCGGGGCGCCCGTCTCGAGCCTCGGGGGGTAACGAGCAATGGCACTGGCTGACAACGCGACGACCAGGCTCGGCGAGCTGACCGACCTGCTGCAAGAGGAATACTTCGGCGAGTTCATCGAGCAGTCCTGGCGGCACGGGCGGACGACCAACCGCCTGTTCAAGCCCCGGGACGAGCCCGTGGTGGGCGACGGCGAGACCTTCCAGTTCGAGACGGCCAGGGGCGACACCGTCCGGTTCAGCCGCTCGCCGCTCCAGGACTTCGCCGCCCCGCGCGCCTTCCAGGCCGACAAGATCAAGGTCCGCTTCTCCGAGAACTCGTCCTCCAACGACTTCTCCGAGATCAGCGGCTCGGGCCAGGTCTCGCACCTGGACCTCATCGAGAAGGGCGACGGGGCCATCATCAACGCCGCCGAGCGGATCTACCGGCAGATCCGCGAGGACTTCGAGGACAAGCTGGCGCTGCACCAGCACATCGACCAGACCGCCAAGGTCGCCGACGTGAACGGCACGCGCAAGAACAACGACTCCTGGTACCAGGGGGGCGCCTCGACGTACACGACCGACTCGACCTCGATGCGCTGCCAGATCGACGGCGGCCCCATCGCGGCCTTCAAGGAGGGCCGGCTCTTCGACATCTACAACTCCGACGCGCTGGTCATCAACAGCGTCCAGGTGACGGACTTCAACCCCGACGACAACTCGGTGGGCTTCGCCACCACCAGCGCCACGACCGCGGCCACCGACTTCGACGACGTGTCGGACAACCACTCCTTCTACCTCTCGGGGGAGAAGGGCAAGGGCATGTACGGCCTGGCCGCGTGGATGACCCGGCCCACGGCCAACGAGACCTTCATCGGCGGGGTGGACCGCTCCGACTCCGACAAGCGGTACATGATCACGACCGCGACGCGCGAGGGGTCGAGCTCGACGGCGATCGCCAAGAGCCACTTCAACGACCTGGCGATCGCCATGGGCTTCGTCCACGAGGACGAGGACATGGTGGCGGTGATGACCGACCCCGAGCTGCACCAGGGGCTGCGCGACGCCATCGGCGAGGACGCCTTCATCCCCTGGCCGCTGGACAACAGCCGCGCCGAGCGGTTCGCCAACTTCGGCACCATCGGCCTGAACTGGCAGCACCCGGTCTTCGGCCTGGTCAAGATCCTGGCCGACCCGCTGTGCACCCCCAACCGCGTGTACCTGACGGTGCCGTCGGACTGGCTGATGCTCTACTACGGCTACAAGGGCCTCCAGTTCATGCCGGGCGAGATCGGCGGCGTGTGGTACCGGATGGAGTCCGACACCCCGGGCAACGGCCGCAGCAAGTTCTACAAGTGCGACGCCTACACCCCCGGCGTCACGTGCTTCTGCAAGCGCCCCAAGCGGCAGGGGCGGATCCTCAACGTCACCGCGAACTAGCGCGGCGTCTCTCTCCTCCTGGGGCCGTCCGGCGACGGGCCGCCCCGGGTTCATGGGCTCCGACAACCGTTTCCCGCACATGCTCCCCCTGGACCGGCCGGTCCCCGGGCTCGCCGAGCCCGACCGCCGGTACGCGCACGCCGCGGCCGGGGCCGTGTGCCGCCGCACCGGCGCGCGGGCCTGCTACGACACGCGGCGCGGCAGGGTCTACTTCTACCTGGAGGAGATGGACCGGGGCGTGCTCGCGGTGCCGTTCCTCCGCGGCGACGGGCACCGCGAGCGGATCGGCGACTCGCACCGCATCGACGACATGGTGCTCTACATCCAGACGGGCCGCCAGCCGCGGCGCGTCAAGGACCGCATCATCGCCGGGCACGAGCAGCGGGAGCGGTGGGCCAAGCAGGACGCGATCGACGCGGAGCTGGAGGACCGGCGCCCGGAGGCGCTGGACCGCCTCCGCTACCGCCGGCAGGCGGAGGGCATGGGCACGCACTGGCGCAAGAGCGCCGTGGTCAACGGACTCAGGGGGTAGCACGATGGGCAAGCTCGCACGGATGAAGCAGACGCACGGCGGGACCATCCCGACGGTGACGGTGGCCGCGGCCATGAACATCCCCGACCACCTGTCGCGGGTGTACGTGAGCGGCACGGACACCGTCACGTCGCTGTGCGCGGAGATGCCGACGATCGAGGGCCGCCAGCTGGTCATCATCGGCAGCAGCGGCACCGCGACGTTCACCAACACCGACGACACGACGACCAAGGGCCAGATGGACCTCGGCGGCTCCAACCGGGCCGTCGGCACCGACGACGTGCTGATTCTCACCCAGCGGGGCAACGGCACGTGGCTCATGACGACCGCGCTGGTGAACAACTGATCCGCTGAACGATGGGCTCTGCGGCGCGTCGCCGCGGCCCGCACATTGAAGGGGGTGGGCAATGCCCAATCTGAACAACACGCCGCCGGTGGGCGGCCAGATCGACGCCAAGTGGTACGGCAACCGGAAGGCCAGGTCCATCCAGGAGAAGGTCAGCATCTCCGCCAACTCGCACTCGCAGGCCCTGAGCCAGAAGCTCCCGGGCGGCGCGAAGATCGTGTGGGCGACGCTGAACCACGCCGACGCGACCACGCTGGACATCATCGGCTCGGACACCACGCTGGCCCACGGCCGCGGCAACGTCGCGCTCGTGCCCTACGCCGTGACGGCCCTGACGGCCGGCGCGACGACCAGCCACATCCTGCTGGGCGTCGGCCAGACCGCGACGGCCGCGGCGATCCCGCTCAACTCCAAGAGCCGCGGGCTGGACACCGCCGCCGCCGCCGCCGTGCTCCAGAACACCAACACCACGCCGCTGACGCTCCTGCTCGTGCCGTACGCCGGCACGACCGCCGCGGGCGCCACGGCCCGGTTCCTGCCCAACACGACCGCCGCGACCAGCGGGTACACGTTCGGCACCTCGGCCGTCGAGGTGGACGTGCAGGTGTTCTACGAGGAGTTCGAGGACACCCCCGACCAGACCTGATCCGGCGGGACGCACACAGGAGAGCGGACAGTGACGACGGTTCGGCTGAACATCGGAGCCGGGGAGACCCCCATCCCCGGCTTTGTCTCCATCGACGCCAAGAACGGGGACGACGCGGGCAGGCTGCCCTACCCGGACGGCAGCGTGGACGAGGTCTACTCGAGCCACTGCCTCGAGCACATCCACCACTCCAAGACCTTCGAGACGGTCAGGGAGTGGGCGCGGGTCCTCAAGCCCGGGGGGCGCATCCGCATCGCCGTGCCCGACTATGACCGGGTGCTCGAGCGGTTCCGGGCCGGGCGGATGAGCGCCCAGGAGCTCGCGGCGTGGATGCACGGCGGGCGCGACGACGACCTCGACCGGCACCGGGCGTTCCTGACGCGGGACCTGCTGACCGAGGCGATGCGTCACGCCGGCATCGACCACATCCGGGACTTCGAGCCCGAGCACGAGGACTGCACGAGGCTGCCCCTGAGCATGAACCTCGAGGGGTTCAAGCGGGCCATCACCATCCGCCCCCGCCCCAAGGTCGTCATGTGCCTGTCGGCCCCGCGCATCTTCGGGTTCAAGGAGTTCCATCACAGCATGGAGGCCGTGGCCCGGGAGCTGGGGTGGGACCTCCGCGACTGGGGCACGACCGAGTGGGGGCGGGGGCTGACCTTCGCGGCCGTGCAGGCCCTTGGCGACGGCGCCGACTACATCATGTTCCTCGACTACGACAGCGTGTTCACGGCCGACGACTGCCGCGAGCTGCTGCGGATCATGCAGGAGAACCCGCACATCGCGGCCCTGTACCCGGTGGAGGCCCACCGCCACCAGGACCTGCCGCTTGGGTTCAACGCCATCATGCCGGCGGACTACCGCCGGGGCGACGAGGTGACGGCCGTGCAGTCGGGCCACTTCGGCTGCACGATCGTGCGCCGCGAGGTGTTCGAGTCCATCCCGCAGCCGTGGTTCATGACCCTGCCCAACACGGTGACGCTCGACATGGCCGACAAGGGCGGGCTGGACGCCGACATCTACTTCTGGTTCCAGCTCCGGGCCTACGGGTTCCAGGCCTACCAGGCCAACCGCGTGCAGATCGGCCACCAGGAGATGTGCGTCAAGTGGTGCGGCGAGAACGGCATCATCTGGCAGCCCATCCAGAACTGGCGGAAGCACGGCAAGCCCAAGGGGGCGACGTTCAACCCGGACGTGTGGCTGGAGAAGGTCGGCAAGAAGCGACCGCTGGAGCGGGCCCCGGTGGAGCTCGAGGACAGCCGGCCGCCGGGGCTGCGGGCGTCCAGCCCGGGGTACCCGGAGCGCAACGGCCGGCACGAGCCGGTGAAGCAGACCGCGGAGGCCTGAGCACGTGATCACCTACACCAGCGCGATGCAGAACACGATCGCCCTGAACGTGTGGGGGCGCCAGAACTCCGGCCTGACCACCGACGATAAGACTCACCTCGACGGGGCGTGGACCACCGGGAGCCTCACGGCCGGGCTGGCCTTCCAGGCCCTGACCCGGCTCAACCAGATCGGCCAGTGGTTCGAGCAGGCCGGGGCCTCCAGCGCGCCCGCGGCGTGGGAGCACTGGTTCATCTCCCTCACGAGCCTGCTGCTGGCCAAGACCCACCGGCCGGACAGGGCCGCTCTGTACGCCGCGGAGGAGCGGCAGGCCGCCGACGCGGCCCTGAGCAGCTTCTCGCTCACGGACGCCACCAGCGCGACCATCAGCGGCCAGACGCTGACGGTCCCGGGCCTGCGCTACTACGTGATGAACCACTGCGTCCGCCGCCGCCGCCGGCTGTTCGTCCCCCCCGCCGACATCGACGCCCACCTCCAGTGGGTCCTCAACCACCTGTGGAACCTCGCGGGGTGGAACTTCCGCAAGCGACTGGTGACGCTCACCATCGCCTCCAACGGGACCGTCACGAGCACGCTCACCAACGAGACGCTGGACTCGATCGCCACGCGCGAGCTCTGGTACACCGACGCCCCGGGCTTCACCCTCAAGTGGGCGACGGCCGAGGAGATGGCCCGGCTCAAGGCCGAGTACGGCACGGACACGGGCCGCCCGCTGTGGTTCCGGCTCGAGCGTTCCGGCTCGTCGCTGACGTGGCACCTGGCCCCGCTGCCCGATGCGCAGTACACGCTGCGGTCGGAGGTCTACATCAGCGGGCCGGCCACGCTGACGGACGCCACGAGCCTGACCAACGCGCTGGCCAAGTTCCCGACCGAGTTCGGCCCGGTCATCCGGGACCTGGTGCTCGGGCGGGTGCTCGAACACCACGGCGCCGAGGACGGGGCCGCCGTCGTCTCGCGGGCCATGGACCAGGTGACGGCCTTTTTGCCCGCCGCGGAGGACCACGGCCGGCCGGCCCACACCCAGGAGGTGCGGGACCGCTACGGGGATGCGCGGGCCCAGACGGGCCAGAACGCCGTCGGGGGGGTGCTGTGATCCGGCCCGACCGCGACCAGCTCGACGCCCTCGTGGCCCGCCTGAAGCTCGACGCGGCCGTGCGGCTGGCCGCCGCGGCCGGGGCCCGCGTCAGGGGAAGGTTCCCCGTGGAACAGACACCGGACGGCATCGCCGCCGGGCCGGGGGCGATGGAGGCCGAGTACGGCACGCCCGAGTCGGCGCCGGACCCGTGGGCGGTGCCGGCGATCATGGACCTCGTGAACGGGGGGACGGACCGTGGATGACCCGGAGGCCGCGCTGTTCACGGCGCTGACGACCTCGTACTCGGGCGACAGCGGCGCCGGCGGGCTGAGCGCCAGCGGCAACGCGCAGGTGCTCGACTTCGTGCGCCGCGGCGAGGCGAACGAGGGCCGCGACCTCCGGCAGTGGCAGCGCATCGAGGTGGAGATCATGGCCTCGGAGGACCGGGGCATGGCGGCGCAGAACGCCGAGAAGGTGGTGCGGTTCCACATCTTCACCAAGCGGGACGCGGGGCACACGCGCGAGGACGCGATCTCGGGCCGGCTGCACACGCTGTTCGACGGCACGGAGGTGTCGAGCCTGGGCGCGACGTGGACCTGGGGGCCGATGGTGTGGCTGCGGACGTTCCGCGGGCCGTCCACCGGCACGACGCTGCACAAGGTCCAGGAATACCGTGTGAGGGGGCAGTGGACGTGAGGCGCTGACCGCGGGGGTGGGCGATGGCGGATCTGATCGGTCGTCAGGCGAGCATCACGTTCTCGGGCATCTCCACGCCCGCCAACGGCCACGTCGTGAGCTTCAAGGAGACGCTGCTCACCGACGAAACCACGCGGTTCGCCGACGTGGCCGAGCGGCTGACGCCGACGATCACCCAGTGCCGCATCCGGGTCCGGTGCTTCGTGGACAGCGCCACGACCCCGGCCCTGACGACCGGCACGGGCGCGGTGGCGACCGTGACGCTGGGCCCGAGCCGGACGTACACGGTGACGAACGGGCTGCTGATCGACGTGGAGACCTACGCGCAGTCGAACCGGGGCAGCCCGGCGCAGGTGGTCGAGTACGTCATCGCCGGCACGGCCGTGACGACCGGGGTTGACCCGGTGGTGGTGGCCTGATGGACGAGCAGGGAGGCGCCCCGGAGTTCCGCATCGCCGAGGCGGTGGTCCCCGTCCGGGTGGACACCGCGGCGTTCGAGCGGTTCATGGACGAGGCCGAGCGGCGGGTGCAGGCGCTGGGGGACAAGGTCGCGGCCGCGCTGGGCCGGATCCCGGCGGCGCTGGCGGGCCCGCCCGCGGAGGCCGCGGTGCCCAGGGGGCCGGAGGCGCAGCGGCTGATGGACTCGGCCTCGCAGGGCCTCCGGCTGGCCGAGCTCAACCGGACGGTCGAGGAGATCAGCGACAAGCTGGACGCGGTCGTGGAGGCGCTGGCGAACAGGGGGTGACGGGGCGTGGCGCACTACCTGCTCAAGCAGGGCTACTCGGTCGATGAGGGCACCGGGCGCATCGTCGTCCAGGAGCTCTACCACGTCGATGGGATCACCGGCTGGACGGGCAGCAACTCGTCCTCGGCCGTCACGGCCCAGATCCCGGTCAACCGCGGCGACCCGCACCCGGACCCCGCGTACGCGGCGGCCAAGTGCAAGAACAAGGTCATCCTCAGGAAACTCAGCCCGACGGACGCGATCGTCCTGCTGCTCTACGACTCCTACGACCGCTGGGGCGGGGCCCCGCGCGGGGGCTCGGAGTCCGAGACGGGCCAGCTCACGATCCAGCTTCCGGTCTACACGCGCTTCGCCGCCAACACGGCCATCTGGGTCCGGGCCGAGCAGCCGGTGACGCACGAGCGGGCGGTCATCAGCCGCTACGCCGAGCGGTACACCAGCGGGGACGAGAACGTCATCCTCGACGCCATCGCGGCCAACCAGGGCAAGCGGTACGCCTTCGGCGGCCGGCCGTTCCTCCTGTCCCGCGGGCGCGTGAGCAAGGCCAACACCGGGCAGATCCGCGTCGTGTACTTCTTCCGGTCCCTCGCGCCCGTGCAGGCGTTCCCGGCCGGCACGTTCCCAGGGCAGGACCTGGCGATCCCGGCGCTGGGCTACCTCGACGAGTACACCCCGCCCGCAAGCCAGACCAGCCCGAGCATCGGCGTGAAGCCGGGGACGGGCTACCCCGCCGGAGACCCGCTGCCGGCGTTCTGACCCATGCTCATCGGCGCGCACCATCTCAGGGGGGTCATCCTGGCGCGGAGCCGTGACGCGATCAGCCCGGACACGGAGATCACGTACACCGTGGGCGTGAGCGGCGGGGGCGTGGGGCAACTGAACACGGTGACGCCCAGCCCGCGCGTGGCGTCGGGCGTGGACCTGCGGCCGGCGCCGGTGGGGTCCGAGTGCAAGATCCGGTACGAGGCCGGGGCGTGGCACGTGTATGATGTGGCGGAGGAAGTGCCGTTCGGCCCGTGCGACGTGCCGCCTCTGGGGTGAAGGAATGGGGGTGGGGCGTGAACATCAGTCCGCATCAGCTTCGTGAGCGTGAGGAGCTGCGCCGGCGCCGTGCGGCGCAGCAGCCGCAGGCCCCGGTGCCAGGGATGCCGCGCGGCGCCGCGTCGGCCCGCAGCGCCGGGCCGGTGCCCCTGCTCGCCATCAACGTCCCCAGCGTGCCGGGCGAGCTCAACCGTCCGGCGAGCTACACCGATACCTCGGAGGCCCCGACCCGGTGGGGCGGCACGCCGCGGGCGCTCACCCCGCCGCAGGACCCGATGGGCCCGCCCGCCCCGCCGAAGCCCGGACTCGGCCAGCGTGTGCTCGGGGCCGTCGGCCGCTTGGGAGCCTCCGCGATGGCGGGCCGGGCCGGTGTCAACACCGACCTCGTGCAGCGCGGCGCCCCGGGCGCCGCCGCGCCGATCCCGGCCCACAACCCGAACCAGCCGGCCACGGTTCAGCCCCTCGGGCAGACGCCCGCCGCGGGCGGCGCCGGCCTCTCGCCGGTGTCGGACTACGACATGCGGCGGCGGATGCGAGAGCTCGAGACGCTGCGGCAGCGCACGCTCCACCAGATGACCCAGACGCCGCGCGGGGAGCGCGGCGGGCTCGTCGAGCAGCGTCACTCCCAGGAGGGGGAACTCCGCGACCTCTATGCAGCCACCCGACCCGCCCCCCGCGTCCAGTCCGTCGAGGAGATCGAGCGCAGCCGCGAGCGGCTGTTCCGGCAGATCCCCGCCGCCCGGGCCGCCTACGACGCCTCGGCGCCCGTCGTGGCACCGCAGGCCGATGCCGCCCTTGCCGCCGGTGAGCAGATGGTTCGCGGGACGCCCCTTGCGCGGCCGGGCATGAGCCCGCAGACCGAGGCGATGCGGCGGGACACCCTGCGGTTCGCCGCGGGCGCGCCGGAGATGCCGGCCCCGGGCGGGACGGGACTGACGAGCCCGGCCGACCGGGAGATGCGGGCGCGGGCCATGCGCGAGCAGGAGGTGCTTCGTCAGCGGGCGGCGGCATCGCAGCTCCCGTCCTCCCCGTCCGAGGTGTTCGAGGGCACGGCCGCGGAGGTGCGGGCCGGGCAGGAGCGCGGGGCGGCGCGGGCCGAGGCCGACCGGGCCGCGGCCCTGCCGTACGCCCAGGACGCCGTGCGGCGGGCGCGGGAGCAGGAGGAGCTGCGCCGGCGGGCGGAGCGGGCGCCGGTGGAGGCCGCCACCTCCACGCTAGAGGCACAGACGGCGGCGAACGAGGAGGCGGCCGACCCACGCATTCGCGCCGTGGAGCGGCAGGCCCGGCTCGACATGATGCGGGCGCAGGCGGCGCAGCAGGCCGGGGCGCGGGCCACGGCGCAGCGCAGCTCCGCGATGTCGGTGGCGGGGATCGACGACCCGGACGCTTTCAGCCGCGAGATCACGGCGGGGGCCACCGGCCTCCGCGGAACGATGACCCCGCCGGCGGGGTCGCTGCTGACATCGCTCGGGCAGGACGAGAACGGCGTCGTGTGGCAGCCCAACATCGACGGGGCGCAGAACTTCATCAACACGGCCGTGGGCCCGCTGGAGCGTCTGGCCCAGTACGACCCGGCCACCGCGTCGCGGCTGGCGGCGGACGCGCTGCTGGCCATGCCGGAGGCCAACGCCGGCGGCGAGTACACCGTGGCCGGCCGCATCCTGCAACCGTTCCAGAGCGGCGAGGACTACCAGTCGAAGCAGGCCACGGCGCGGCTGCTCACGAGCGCGAGGCAGCGGCTTCAGAGTCTTGCCGCCGGCGGTCAGCCCTCCGCTTCTCGCTGAGGATGGCGCGGGCGATCAGCTTGGCCGTCAGGTAGAAGCCGCCGATGACCAGGGCCGGCAGGACGATGAGCACGAGGATGAGTTCAACGATGCCGAGATTCTGGATGAGGGCAAGCGTCATTGAGGTGTCTTCTTTGAAATGAGCGTGCCGATCGGCACGCCGAGGATCATGGACACGAGCCACCCGACGCCGCAAATGGCAATCCAGATCGGCAGTGTCGGCAGAAGCGCGATCCCGAGCAGAATCAGGCCGACAAACCCGACCCCTGCCGGCCACGACGACGCTGGTTTCGGCTCGCTCATGGGGCTCTCCCGGCCACCCCATTACCACTAACATAATCGCATCAAAGGGGGTGGGCGTGAGCACGTTCTCAGGAATTCCGGCGGAGCCTTCAATTACACGCCCGCGGCTCCCCCGAACGCCTCAAGAACTGGATGAGGCGATCGGGCGTGAGCGGGCGGTCCGGCCCCCCCAGATCACCAACCAGCGGGCCGTGCCCCGGATGAGCGTGGCCGAACTGAACGCGGCCGACCTCGACGACCTCCGCGAGCGGTTCCTCAAGAGCCGGTACGACGACCGCGGGCCCGTGACCAAGGTGCTCGACCTGATCGACGCCCCGCGGAACGCCATCGCCAACGTCATCTTCCCCGGGGCCGCCGAGCGGGCGGCGCAGGAGGGCGAGCGGGCCGCCTTCGGCCTGCCGCGGGTCAACGTCTCGGACGCCCTCAAGAGCCTCGGGGTGGAGAACCGCGTGGCCCGCGGCGTGGCCGGCTTCGTCGGCGACATGGCCCTGGACCCCCTCACGTACCTCGGCCCCGCCGGCTGGGGCGCGAAGATGTCCACCACGGGCGGCAAGTCCATCGCCATCCGCGGCGCCGGCAACCGCGCGATCAAGAAGTCCATCCGCGATGTAGCCCAGGGCCGCGCGGCCCGGGATGCGACGGCCGCCGGCTACCTCAAGGCCGCGGGCCTGCTGGACGAGGCCGAGACGATGCGGCGGGCCGGCAAGGGCGCCAAAGAGATCGAGAACGCCCTGCGGGTCAAGGTCATGGGCGACCCCACCGATGGGCTCGTGGGGCGCGGGCTGTCCCGCGTCGGCGGCGAGCGGGGGTCCAGGGGCGGCGGGCTCATCACCGATGTGTTCCGCACCGACCTCACCGACCCGGCGATGAAGGCCCGGACCGAGGCGGCCAGCGCCTTCCTGCGGCAGTACGGCAAGGGGACCGAGCCGGGGCTCCGCATCGGCGGCGGGGGCTCGCAGGTCGCCCACATCCCGTTCACCGACTACGGCGTTCAGGTGCCGGCGTTCACGCGCGGGGCCAAGAGCGGGCTTGCGGCGCTGCGGCTGGCCCGGGACACGGACCACGCCGATGCGCTCGCCGCCATCGGCCCCGCCGGCGCCGCGGCCAAGGGCGCGGTGGACCGGATGCGCAGCGCGGTGGACGCCGAGGAGGCGGCTATCGACGCGCACGTGGCCGCGATCGACCGGCTCGAGAGCGCCAAGGGCACGGCGGTGGCCGCGCCGGAGATCGAGAGCGAGATCGCCCGCCTGACCGACGAGCGGGTGGTGGCGGTCGAGCAGCGGGCAATGGAGGTCGAGGAACTCCGGGACGAGCTGCGCCGGAGCATGGCCACGCTGGCGGCGGCCGACCCCCGGTCCTACAGCCCGCGTGCGATGCTGGCCCTCTCTGAGCAGATCGACGAGGCCGAGGCGCTGGCGGCCCGGCTGTTCACCAAGCAGGCGAAGTACCGCGACGCGGCCACCGCCTACAAGGCCATTCAAGGGGACATCTCCGACGAGCTCAAGACCGTCAGCGCCACGATGGAGCGGCTGCTCGAGGAGCAGGAGACGGTCAAGCGCGGCGGCAAGGCCGTGCGCGAGGTGGTCACGCCGGGCCGGGAGTATGCGGGCGACGGCGACCTGTTCATCCCGCCCGAGGAGCTCGGCCCCATCGGCAAGCGGGAGCGGGCCAGGCGCATCAGGGACCTCGAGGCCCAGTTGAGCCGGGTGGAACTCGCCGCGATGGACCAGGGCAACCCGCTCGCCGACGAGATCCGGGAGGAGATCAAGCTCCTCCGCCGCCGGGACGCCCTCTCTGACGAGCGGACGTTCACGATCCGCGGCGAGGGGACGGAGCAGGCGGCCCGGTACGCCTACCTCCTGACAGACCCCGCCGGCAACGCCATCTTCAACGCCGACCCGGCTGTGCAGGCCCGCGTCCTGGAGTCCATCCGGCCGATCCTCGACGAGATCGACGAGGTTGGCGACCTGCTCAGGACCGCGACGGCGCCCGACCAGCCGCTCTTCGGCCAGGGACCACCGGTCGGCTCGATGGCCGCCGACGCCAACGCCGCGGCACGCCGGCTGGACGAGCTGCGGGCTGCCTTACACGAGGCCACGGCCCCGCTCCGTGAGGGCGGCACGTCACAGACTTTCGAGCAGTTCCAGGAATCCGTGCGGCGACGGGCCGTCGAGCGGCTGAACCAGCGGCAGCAGCGGCTCCTCGAGGTCGCCGAGCGCGACCCGGTGGCGGTGGACCGGCTGCACGAGATGTACCAGACGGCCTTCGAGTCGGCCAAGGACCTGGCCACGGCCTACAAGGCCCAGATCCGGTCCATGCTCGACTCGGATGAGCGGGACGCCCTCGAGCTGGTCAAGATGGTGCTCGGCACCTCCGACGACATCCAGGGGGCCAGCCTGATCGGCCGCATGGGCCGGATGACCGAGCGGCACTTCGGGGCCAACCACCCGGCGACGCGGTGGATGATGCGGGCCGACGACCTGATGAGCCGGTGGTTCGGCTTCCCGTCCGGGGCCGTGCAGCGGCAGATCACCCGGCAGAAGGCCGGGCTCACCACGCTCGACAAGCAGACGGCAGCCGACATCAAGCGGGCCATCGCCGCGGACATCCAGGGTCTCCTGATCGACACCAAGCTCCCGCTGTCGGCCCAGGACACCCTCGACCAGCTCGTCATGGCGTACCTCTACCTCGCCCGCGGCGGGGACGCTGTGTACCCGCTCAAGCACCTCGACGGCTCGCTGACGCCGCTGGGGGAGGCGATCCTGAACATCGCCAAGGGCGGGTCGCTGGCCCCGCCCTCGCCCGCGGCGGCGGCGCCGGCGTTCGTCCTCTCCGGCGAGTGGGCCAACGCCCGCCGGCTGGGACTCTTCCCCAAGGCCCGGGCGCTGGCGGAGAAGTGGGCGGGCGAACTCGCCAAGCTCACCGACGCCGAGCTCGCGGACGACCTGATCGACAACCCGACGCGGGGGTACGTTTCCAACACGCTGACGGAGCAGGCCCGCCGGTCCATCCAGGCCGGCAAGCGCAACCCCAACAACGAGGCGCAGGCCGCCGGCGTGCCGGGCCAGCGGGAGGCGTTCCAGAAGCCACGGTCCACGTGGGTGTTCGAGTTCATCGACCCGGCCACGGGGAAGCCCGCGCGGTTCTACAAGTTCGACCTGCCGGTGATGGATCTCTCGGAGCGGGCGCTGCGGGCGATGGACCCGGAGAAGCGGGCCGAGGTGCAGGCGCTCCGCGAGCTCATCGGCCGCTACATGGCCCTGCCGGACAAGCCTCCGCCGCGGCCGATGACGAGCTTCGAGGCCAACAAACTGGCGCAGGTGGACGGGCGGTTCCCGATGCTGCTGGGGATCGTGGACCGGCCGGACCAGCTCTTCGAGACCAGCATCAGCGCCAGCCTCGCGGCCCGCTTCGGGCAGCACGAGCGGGCGGTGGCCCGCCAGAACCTCATGCGGATCGTCATGGCCAACGGCTACCGCGTGCCGTGGACCGAGGTGGAGAAAGTGGTCCACACCGGGGGCCGTGAGTTCACCCTGCCGTCGGGACTCAAGGGCTCGGTGCTCCGCACGTTTGAGAACGGCACGCCCCGGGACTACATCGTGCTCAATGGGGAGCGCTACCGCTACGTGGACAAGGAGGTGGCGACCCGGCTGGACAACCCGATGGTGGCGGCCTTCGGCGAGTCGCTGAAGGACCTGGTGGTGCCCGACGTGATCGCCCGCCGCATCGAGGATGTGTCGCGGGTGGTCGAGCCGGCGGAGGTGGCGCCGCTGCTGCGGCTGGCCGAGCGGGCCACGCAGGAGTGGAAGTCTCTGGCCCTGCTCCACCCCTCGTGGACGGTGTTCAATACGGTGGGGAACCTCGCCCTGGCGCTGGCCGGCGGGGCCAACCCCGGGACGCTGACGCGGCAGATGACCGGCGGGAACTTCCGCAGCGTCGTGCGGCTGCTGACCCACCGGAACAACCCCGAGGCCCTCCGCGGGCTCGCCTTCAGCGTCGGCGGCAAGCAGATCGACGGCGAGACGATGCTGGCGATGTTCCGCGAGCACCGGGTGGTCGGCACCAACCTCGCCGCCGAGCACGGCCTGCGGCTGTACGACGGCGGGCTGCTGCGCCCACCATCCCTGCCCGCGGTGGACACGGCCGTGAGCGGGCCGCTGACGCGGGGCCGGCTCCGCCCGCGGGCGGCGGCCGAGGACCTGAGCACGGACTGGCGGTTCTTCTTCGACTCGTGGCGCACCGAGCAGGGGGCGTCCCGGGCCCGCGCGGGCGGAGCCGCGACGGGCATCGTTGCCCGCGACCGCTACATGCGGTGGGTGATCTCCCCGTGGTTCAAGGCCAACCAGAAGGCGGAGGAGGCTGTGCGGGCGGCGGTGTTCCTGTCGTACCTCGACGACGGCAACGACGCGGCCGAGGCGGCGCGGCGGACCATCTACTCGATGTTCGACTACACCGACCTCACCCACGTGGAGGAGCGGTACTTCCGCACGCTCTTCCCGTTCTACGCCTGGACCAAGAACAACCTGGCGCTCCAGCTCAAGCTCCTGGGCGAGCGGCCGGCGGTGGCCGCGTTTGCCCCCAAGCTCCAGGTGGCGATGGAGGAGGCCCTGTCGGGCGAGCAGAACGTCCCGATGCACATGCGGCCCCGGTGGATGCGCGACGCGATGGCGGTCCACATGGGGAGCGACCCCGGCCACCGCTGGGCCCTGATGCTGGGCAACATCCTGCCGACGACCGAGGCGGCCCGCCCGCTGGCGGCGCTGTCCGGTGGGGAGGGCGTCGAGGCCGCGCTGCACTACTTCGTGTCGCAGACCAACCCGCTGATCTCGGCGCCGTACCAGATCGGGACCGGGCACGAATCGTTCTCGGGCCGGTCCATCGGCACCCCCGGCGAGGCCGACATCGGCCGCCTCGAGTTCCTGGGCCGGCAGGTCCGGCCGCTGAACGAGGCCGGGCGGCTGGTGGACCTCGCGCGGCAGGGGAGCGTCGGCGGGGCGGTCTCGCGGCTGGTGCTCGGCGGGCGCGTGCAGGCGGCGGACGATGAGCGGCTGCGGTCCAGCCGGCTCACGGAGTTCCGCACGCAGGAGGAGAACCTGCGGCGGGCGATCCGGCGGGCCGAGCGGGCGGGGGGCGACAGCCTGCCCTCGCGGGCGAGGCTGATGCAGCTCTACTCGGAGATGGAGCGGGCGGGGTTCGGCGAGGAGGTGCCCAGGTGGGCCCAGGCCCAGGGGCGGGAGCTCAGCGGGTCCGCAGGCGGGTGACGGACCGCGAGCGCATCCCGCCCGTCACCGGCGGCGTGTACGTCAGCGTGGCCGCGCCGATGTGGTCGATTTCCAGTTCGGCGTCCCCCGCCGTGTCGTCGATCTGCCACGCGATGCGGAGGTTGTTCATGTTCGACGACGACAGGTAGGAGCCCCATGAGTCCGCGGCCCCGCCGACCGTCCCCGAGTTGGCGCCGGCGTTGATAGCGGCGGTCTTGGTGGCCTTGACGGTGGTGCTGGTCCCTTCCAGCAGGTAGATGTTGAGGGTGGTCGTGCCGGTGCCGCCGATCTTGTTGACCTCGTAGCGGATGGAGAGCCCCAGCGGTGTGCCGGTGACGGCGAAGTTGAGCACGGCGTTGCCGCGGACCCGCTCGGTCGAGGCGGCGGCGCCGGCCGCCATCGACACGGCCGCGGAGGTGCCGTTGTCGGTCGCGGCGTCCCCCTCGTTGACGATGTCCTCCGCCCCGCCCCCGACGGTGACGAGGTAGCTGGTGTGGTTGAGCGGTCCGGCGGTCGCCATTTCAGCACCCCCCCCCTTGCCCCGGCCCGCCCGGGATGGCACACTGGGGGGCATGGACACCGCCCCCGAGCCGACGGACGCCCTGAGCCCGCCCCCGCCGCAGGAGCCGGTGGTGACGCCCGTGCTCCCGTCCGTGCCGTGGCGGGAGGGCCCCAGCCCGTACTTCCAGACGTGGCGCTTCGACGCTCACAGCGCCCCCTCCCACGCCACCAGGAACGCCGACAGGTCGGACGAGTCGGCGTCCCCGTCCCCGTCGTAGTCCCCGGGCTGCTCGGTGTCCTGCATGGGCGCCAGCCAGTCCGCGAGGTACGCGCTCACGTCGGAGGAGTCCACGTCCCCGTCGCGGTCCCAGTCGGCGGGGCGGAAGGGCCAGGCGTCGATGACCGCGTAGATCACGCCCATGCCGCCCCCGGCGTCCACCATCATGCGGAGGGTGAGGGTGTCGCCCGGGTCCAGCAGCAGGCGGGTGGCGCAGGTCTCGGGGGTGGCCGCGGGGTCGTTCAGGGCGCCGGACCAGTACCAGCAGCAGCCGGGGAAGACGGCCTCGACATCGCGGGTGGCGTGGTGGGCGGGGGCGAAGACGGGGGCGGTGTCGGGCCAGCGGGTGAGGTCGATGTAGTCCTGGGCGTACCAGATGAGCACGCCGTCGGGTCGGTTCTTGACGAGCGGGGGCTGGGGCGGGAGGGCGGCGATGGTGGCGAGGGTGAGGGCGGAGAAGCCGTAGGGAATGAGGTTCATGCGCTGGCCTCCGCGGCCGTGATGGGCTCGAACCACCACCATGTGTCCGGTTCACCACTCAGTCCGGCCCGGCTTGGGTGAGGGTCGTGCCGCACGTCGGGGCCAGCGCCGCGCATAACCACCGCGTGCCCGGCCTTGCATCCACGAGGGCTGGGGCCGCCAGCGATGGTGTAGACGCCGGGGGGCACATCCTGCGGTGCGGTTGCCCACTTGAGGCGGTACCCCATGCCGATGGCGTAGGCGTCGAGCGCTGTGAGCCAGTCGCCCTTTCGCTCCACAATCTTGTCCATCAGGTCCCGCAGCGCATCGCCCGCCGCGTCGTATGGCTGGCGGAGCACCGAGAGGACGCAGGCGATCATGCAGTCGCCGCGCTCGGGGGGCTCAACCACTTTCTGATCTACCAGCGTCAGAACGATGTCGTTCACGTGCCGGCCTCCCCCATCGCGGCCACGAAGTCCTCGTACCGCGTCACCACCTCGCGCCCGTCCCCCACCGGCGTCACCACCTCCCGCGCCTCGTACGCCACCGGCGGCAGGCTCTTGCGGCGCGGACGCTCGGGGAACTCGGCCAGCACCTTGCCCACCATCGCGGCCGTCCGCCCGGCGTCGCACAGCCCGTCCGGGTCGGCCTCGCCCGCCCCGGCGCCCCACTCCTCGCGCCGCGGGTTCCACAGCAGCACGGCGTTCACCCCCGCCGCGATGTCGTGCCGCAGGCCGTCGGCCCACCCGGCGTCGAGACCGGGGTAGAACTGCCGGCGGTCGGTCATCGACTCGGGCCCCCAGAACTCCGGCCCCACCCACGGCACGACCGAGCCGGGGCCGGCCCCGCGGAGGCAGCCGCGGACGGTGTTGTGGCGCAGGATGAAGGCGATCCACCGCGCGTGCACGTTCAGCCGGCGGCCCATCGTCCACGCGAAGTGCCCCACCGGGGCGTAGGTCGGCGGCGCGGCGTCGCCCGTGACGGTGGCCCGGCCGCACTCCCACGAGTGGATGTCCAGCATGGGCGCATCGAGCGTGAGGTCGCCGTAGTTGACCACGACCTTGCGCTCGGCCACGGGCAGGCCGGCCAGGTGCAGGATCTCCCGCAGGTACGCCGCCCGCTGCGCGGAGGCGTGGCGGGAGAGCTGCGCGACCGCGTAGCGCCCGCCCCCGGGCTCCCAGTCCCACGGGTCGTAGTCCCCGGGGCGGCGGTGGCGCAGGTGCAGGGGCAGGCGGGCCAGGGCCTCGGGGTCGGCGTAGAGGCGCCCCACGGCCGCGGCCCGCTCGGCGGTTGTGCCCGTCCAGATCCACGCCTGCGGGTCGTGCCCGTCCTCCTGGTCCATGACCACCGCGTCGGGCGTGGCGCCCGCGGCGCGGAGGGCGTCGGCGACGGGGCGGAGGCGGTCGGCCTCGGCCCGGAGGTCCACGCGGCCGGCGTAGAGATCGACGTAGTCGCGGCCCTTGAGGGCGCGGTGGGCCAGCCAGCCGTCGCACATGAGCCAGCGCTGGCCGGGGGGCAGGGCCCGGAGGGCGGCGGCGAGGGGGGCGGCCTGGGGGGCGAGGTCGTCGGCGTGGCCGTAGAGGACGGGCATGCGCACGACGCCCGGGACGGCCCCGGTGTCGGGGCGGCCGGACCACTCGAAGGCGAGGGGGGCGGTCACTCGCGCACCCCCGTGTGCCGCTCGATCTGCTCGGTGGCGCGCTCCAGCCGCTCCACGATCTTCTCCAGCAGCTCGGCCGTCGCCTTCTGCGCCGCCGTGATGACCTGCACCTTGTCGAGGTCCACGCGGCTGCGGACCAGCTCGGGGCGGACGATGAAGTACCAGATGAGCAGCAGCGAGGCGACGCCGAAGGCGTAGGGCCCGTACGTGTTCCCGAACGAGGCCACGTCGGGCGCGGCGTCGGCGAGGAGGGGCGGCGTCACCGGCTCACCCCCGCCGCCTCAGCAGCAGCAGCGCCACCGCCACCACCGCCAGCAGCCACAGCAGGTCGTGACTGAGCGGGGGTTCCGACGGCCTCGTCCCAGCCGCGCCGCTCGCCGCGCCGCTGCGCCCATGCCCCGATGCCGAAGAGGCCGAGCAGGTAGCCGAGCTGGTCGCCGACGATGGACCCGACGGCGGCTCCGCCGGGGCCGAACATGCCGCCGATGGCACCTCCGGCAGTGGCTCCGGTCTGGCGTGCGGCGGCGATTGATTCGGGGCTGGGCGGTCCGACGGGGAATCCGACCATCGGGGAGTCGTCGTCGAGCGTGCGACCGACGGCGCAGCCGCCGGCCGCGAGCACGAGAGGGGCGAGGTAGCACCCCGCGATGACAACGAACGCGGCCGCGCTCAGGGCGCGGCGGAACACGGGACGCATACCACCCCCCCGAGCAGCCTGCTCGCGGTCAGCCAGAAGCCCCAGACGGCGGGAACGGCGAGGGGGGACCAGCGGAGCAGCGTGAGCGCCGGCTCACGGATGAGCCCGCGCCAGAGTGTGTCCGCCGGATTGTGGCACGGCCCCGCCCGCCCCATACGTGGACCCCCCGAGAGACCGACGAAGTATAACCACCCGGTCCAGCCGGTGCACACGGTCAGCCCTGTGTACCCGGCGGTACGGCCCCGCCCCCGTCCCCCTCCGCGGCGGCGAGGGCGTCGAGGGCGTGGTTGATGACACGAAGCGCGTCGGTGAACGAGCCTGCGCGAGCGCGGCCGTGCTCCAGTTCCAGCCTCGCCTGCCCCAGCCTCCGCTCCGCCGCCTCCGCGCGGGCCTCGGCAATGGCGAGCAGGCCGCGTTGGATCTTCGCGTTGAGCAGGAGCGTCCCCCACGTCATGTCGTAGTCGTCGTCCAGCCCGAGTGCGGCGTGGAGTTCGCGCCGAGCGGCCTCCGCCTCCGCGAGTGCGGACTCGGATGCGGCGAGGCGGGCGCGGAGGGCGATGGGGTCGTTGTTCGCGGCCTTAAATGCCTCAGCCTGTGCTGCTATGGCGTGTTTGTCTTGGCCGGACAGGTCATTGATGCCATTCATGCTCACCTCCTACCCCCTCACCCATCCCCAGAGCCCCCACGCCGCGAGGGCGCCCACCAGAGCGTCCCGCCACGACGGGCAGTAGTCGCCGAGTTCCCAGCGCTGGCGGTCCTCGTCAGGCAGCATCGGTCGCCCCCTTGGTATCCGCCCACGTCACGGCGACCGCGAGCGCCGCCCACACGTCCCCGCTCACGCCGTACAGCGGGCCGGGCTTCTTCTTCGTGCCGACGGCCTTCTCGCGGCCGGGTCCGAACCGGTCGAGCAGCGTCTGCCGGATGTTCGCGTCGGTGGCGCGGCGGGACCGGCACAGGTGGTCCTTGACCTCGCCGCGGTAGAGGCGGTGTGGGATGCTCCCCGTGCGGGCGCGCCACGCCTCCATGAACCGGCCGATCCACACGCACGTCTCGAACACCTCGCGGCCGACGGCCATGCCGTAGGACGCGACCATCTCGACGACCGCCACGTCGGCGCCGGTGTTGGCGAGTCGCAGGCACAGTTCGTCGTTGCCGCACTTGCCATGTGCGATGGGCGTGCCGTCGTCGGCCAGGGCTTCCACCCACGCGGACGCCTCCGGTCCCGGGTCGATGGCGAGGATGACGGTGCTCATCCGTTCGCCCCCTCCACGGCGTCGCGGACGAGGTGGGCCTTGCCGACCTTGACCCACCGCCGCCAGTCGCGGTCCATGTCCACGAACCAGCCCGAGCCGCTTCCAGCGTTGTAAGCCACAGCCCACCGACGCCCATGCCGCAGAATCATGCGCACATGCCGGCGCGGCACAAAGGCGCCATCACCCTCCCACACCTGCCCGACCTTGGGTTCGTCCGCCATCACTTCGCCTCCTTCGCCATCGCCGCGTCGGCGGCGCGCCCTTGCTCGTACGACAACTGCTCCAGCACGGCCGCCACCTCGTCCCATTCCCACGGCTCCATCTCCACGGCATTCGCACACGGCTTGCGGTGCCGTTCAACCCGCCGCAGCGCTTCCTCCAGCCGCCGCGCCCGCTCGGCCTCCGCGAGCAGGGCGGGGAATGCGTTGTGGGCGGCTGCGATGAACCTCACGTCGGCGTGCGCTCTCACCTGTACCGCGCTGCCTTTGACGACCTCGACACCCGCGATTGTGTCGGCCTCGCACCCGAGAAGGATGTTGCCCTTTGTCGGAATGCCGACGAACTCGAAGGCGGTGTTGTGATTGTCGCGCCACAGCGCGAACCACTCCCCCGGCGTCGCCGCTTCGTACGCCTTCCTCAGCCCGTCGAGGTCAAGCCCGCTCATGCCGTTGCTCCTGTGTGTCACGACGCCTCCCTGACCAGCAGCGGGTTGACCGCGCCGATGCGCCGCCGCGCCATCGCGGCGTACTCGGGGTTGAGTTCGGTCCCCACGAAGTTCCGCCCGTGGCCGCAGGCGACGACGCCGGTGGTGCCGCTGCCGGTGAACGGGTCGAGCACCGTCGCGGGGACGGGCTGGTGCCCGTGCTCGCACGTGGCCTCCCACCCGACCGTCCGCGTCTCGGTCGTGTGGCGCTGCGGATCCCGGTTGCCGACGATGAGCCCGTTCTGCTCGTGGTACGGGCTGTCCTCATGCTTGCTGGCGCGGTTGACCTTGGAGCCCGTGCCCGGCCTCGTGGCCCGGCGGTCCTTGGCCGTCACCCGCCGCCACGGCGCGCCGCACTCGGGGCAGCACCCGCGCTCGCTGGTCCCCGCCAGCACCATCGGCTCCACCAGCTTCTCGGGGTACGTGGCGAAGTGGGCCTCGGCGTACGGCTGGGTGGCGATGTGCCACACCGAGCGGCGGTTGCGCTTGCCATCCGCACCCCAGATGTTCTGCATGGAGGCGTGGTCATTGCGGCTGTCGTCCAGCTTGAGATTGCCCGGGGCGTGTGGCTCGGTCGCCGCCGTTTCCTTGATGGCCTCGGCATCGAAGTAGTACCGCGGCTGCTTCGAGAGGAGGAAGATGTACTCATGCGCTTTTGTCGGCCGGTCGGTCACGCTCTCCGGCATCGGGTTGGGCTTGCTCCACACGATGTCGCTGCGCAGGTACCACCCGTCCGCCCGCAGCGCGAACGCCACCATCCACGGGATGCCCACGAGGTCCTTGGGCTTCGTACCGGGCGGGCACACACCGTTGCGAGCTGGTACGCCGATATCGAGCGGTTGGAACCCGGGGCCGCCGGGCCGCTGCGTTCCGCCCTGGGGCCGCATTGAGTTGCCCGACCACGAGCCCGCGTAGCTGTCCCCCAGATTCACCCAGCACGTGCCGTCGTCGCGCAGCACCCGCCACACCGCGCGGTACACCTCCACGATGCGGGCCACGTAGGCGTCGGGTGTTTCCTCGAGGCCGATCTGTCCGGCCACGCCGTAGTCGCGGAGGGCAAAGTACGGCGGCGACGAGATGCAGCAGTGGACGCTCCCCGCCGGCAGGGTCGCCATGCCCGCGATGCAGTCGCCCACGATGATTCGGTACTCAGCCAACGCTCCTCCCTTCCCAGCACCTCACGTGGAAGACCCGCCCCCACGAGTCCGTCGGCGGCTCGTTCGCCGTGCTCACCTCACGCCGGCACACGGGGCAGACGCCCCGGTAGACGCACGCGCGGGGCGGCTCGGTGGAGCGGCGGCGGCGGGTGCGGGCGCGGGCGGCGTCCGCGGCGAGCTTGGCGGCCTCGAGGGCCCGCAGCTCGGACGGGGGCAGGGGCCGCTCGTCCCGGGTCCAGTCGCCGCCGGTGGCGGTGCGGATGCTCATGCCCCGTCCCTCCCGCCCGCCGCGGGGGCACGGCAGGCACGCCAGGCGGCGAGGAGGGCTTCGAGCAGGGTGTCCGCCTCGGTGTCCCGCTGCTGGCGGCCAGTGCCGCACGCGACGGCCCACAACGGCGCGGGCGGCCCGTACTGCACACACGGTGACAGGCCGCGTTCGGCCAGCGCCCGCAGCACGGCCTCGGCGATGATGGCGGCGGCGTTCCGGGCCTCGACCACGGCCCCATCAAGGCGGCACCAGGGCCCCACGATGGGGTCTCGGTAGATGACCAGCCCCTCCGGCCACCACGGCTCCGTGCGGCAGTCGCGGGTGGCGGCGTCCAGCGATTCGGCGGTCCAGGTCATCGGGTGGCCTCCGCTCTCGCCTCGGCAGCGAGGCTCATTGCGGCAGTAACCCGAGAGTTCTTGATACGCTCACCCAGTTCCACGATCCGGTCGGCGGCCTCGCGGACGCGGTCGCGCTGGTCGCTGGTGGTGAGGCACCCACCCTCGGCGGCCTCGACGAGTTGGAACGCCTCCAGCTCGGCCCATGTGTAGAACCTTGTCCTTCTCATGCCCGCTTCTCCTCCCCCGCCGCGAGGGCGGACAGGGCGGCGCGGGACACCGCCTCGGGCATCGTGGCGGCGCGTCCGAGGTGCGTCACGCCGTTGCGGAAGAACCGGGCCTCGCACTCGGTCTGCCGCGTCGTCACCACACGCGGGCCGGACACCTCGTACCCGTATCCCTTCGCCCGCATGGCCTCGACCACGAGCCACGCCGCGGCGGGGTCGGTGCTGTAGTTCGGCACGCGATGGTGCAGACCCGATGCTGTCGGGGGCACGGCCACCACCTCGCCGAACACAGGTGTGTCCATCGGTCGCGTCCAGCCCATAACCACCTGTGCTACGCGCAGGTCCAAATCCCTCCCCACCGCCACCCCGCTCGCGTCGGGCGTCGTCATCGCTTGGTCTCCCGTGCTCATGCGCTCCTCCGCGCGGCCGCCCGCGCCTTCGTCACCCGCCCCGCGTCCGCCTTCCACAGCCGACCGTCCTCCAGCCGCACGTGGATCACCCGGCACTTGCCCACGTCCATCCAGTGCGAGCCCACGACGATGCCGCCCACGTGCTGCCCCTTGCAGAACTCCACCCGCACCGCCGCGCCGACCCGGTACCGGCACTCGCTCAGGGCCCGCTTCTCCGACGCCTCGGCCAGCTTCAGCGCCGTCTGCGCCCTCGCCTCGGGCGTGACCTCCCACGCGGAGGCCCGGCCCCGGTTCAGCAGGCTCTCGACCGGCCTGGGGGCGCTCCGCGCCCGCTTGAGCCGCCACCGCACGGCGTGCACGGTCACGCCGTAGTGGGCGGCGATCCGCGCGTGCGTCCACCCCTGCCGCACAAGGCCCATCGCCGCGGTGCTGTCCCATCCGTCGCTCACGACGCCCTCCTCTCGCCCGCCCCGCGGAAGCTCGGCCAGTCGCACGTCTCCACCCACCCGGTCTCCCGCAGCCGGTCCGCGAAGCTCGGCCCCAGCGAGTCGGCCAGCGCCTCCGGCGTCAGGTTCGCCACCAGCACCGTGTCCCGCATGTCCCGGTACCGCCGGTCGATCAGGTGCACCAGCGTCCGCGTCTCCCACGCGCTCTCCGCCCGCTCGTGCAGCTCGTCCACCACCAGCAGGTCGTACCCCGCCAGCCGCGTCACCACGTCCCGCTCGTTCTCCCGCGCCCCGTCCCGGTACGTCGCCCGCAGGTCGAAGAACACCTCCATCGCCGTCGTGTACCGCACGCTCCTGCCCCGCAGCGCCGCCTCGCGCAGCAGCCGGCAGCCGATGGTCGTCTTGCCGTTGCCGCGGTTGCCCACCAGGGCCACCAGCGCGCCGGTCCCCAGCCGGCCGGCGATGCGGTCCGCCGCGGCGTCGGCCTGCGGGTGCGGCCCGTACGGCCCGCGCTGGAGCCACCGCAGCGGCACACCGGCCTTGCGCAGCGCCGCCGCGGTCTCCCGCTCACGCCGCTCCGCGGCCTCCGCCTCGCGCTGCGCCAACTCCTCCGGGCTCTGGGGGCGCGGTCGGGAGGGGCCGAGCCGGCTCCGCAAACTCGCCACGGCGGGCGCGAGGCTCCGGTCCGGCTCCGGCCTGGCCCTGTGCCGCCTGAGCGTGTCGAGTTCCGTCTGTGCCGCCGCCAGTTCGTCCGCCATCGGTCCGCTCCTGTGCCCACGCCACGTCGTCGTCGTCGTACGCCTTGCCCGCCATCCAGGTCTTGAGCGACACCCGGTAGCCCTGCTCCGTGGTCGCCACCAGCCGGGAGCGGGCGTACGCCTCCACCCGGCCCAGCAGCCACCGCCCGGCCGCCGCGATGTCGCAGCCGTCCCGTTCGGCGACGCGGAGCACCGCCGCCGCCGCGGCCTCACGGCCGCCGGCGCAGGGGGCCGACGGCGGGAACGCCCTGGCGATGACCCTCGCCCAGCCACCGGCCCCCTCGCCCGGCAGGGGCTCGCCCTCGCGCACGCCCGCGCGTCTCTCTCCCGGATTTGTGTCTTCCTGTACCTGTACCTGTAACTGTGGGGGGGTACGGGTTGGCGGCGGGCTGCCTACGGGTAGCCCGTGGGCTACCGGCGGGCTACCGGCGGGTTTTCTGGGCCGCCCGCCCTTGCGCCCGTTCTCCCGCGCGGTCTCCATCCGCTCCGCCGCCTTGCGGTAGCGGGCCAGCAGCCAGGCGGAGACCAGCCGCCCACCCTCGGGGGTGAAGGCCGCGCGGAGGCGGGCGCCGTGCCGGCCCCACCCCTTCTCGCCCAGCCCGGACCACGCGGCGAGTTCGGCGTCGTTGTCGGGGACGGAGCAGGGCGGGTTCTGCCCCCACGACAGCATCAGCAGGTGCCAGTAGGCGTCGGCGATGCCCAGCCGCCGCATCTCGAGGTAGATGGGGTCGGTGAGCAGCTCGCCGGGAGCCATCTCGAACCACCTTGGTGCCGCGTTCTCTGCCACGTCCGTGTGTCCTGCGCTCGGTTGAAGTCCGTTCACGTCCGACCCATGCCGACAAAACAACCCCGGCGCCCCCCGCGCCGGGGTCACTCGCGGGCGGCTGCGAGGGCCTTGACCTTCATCGCGCACCGACACACCGCTTCCGGCATCCGCAGGCACCACCCGGACGCCGTCTCGTCCCGTTCGTGAACGATGGAGCGGGCCTGCCAGAGCGAGCCGCCAATCTGCGGCAGCACCGCCAGCCGCAGGGGCTCCGCCACGTCGTTCCACGCCGCCGCGACGCTCGTGCTCACGCGATACCGCTCATCGTCCAGAATCGGGACAAGGTGGCGGGCGAAGTTGATTTCACCGGCCGACGCACGGCGAAACCGGGCCTTGTTGGCTTCGGCGTCCCTGTGCTTGTGCCAGGGCTCGCGTTCGCCCGGCTGCTGAGCCACGAAGCAGACGTAGCTGCCTCGCTCCTCGGCCCACCAAACCCACCCCATGAGTTCGAGCACATGTGCGTCCATCTCACGCCCGATCGGCATGTCCACCTTGTCCTCAGCCACGTCGCCTCCTTCCCGCCGGGGGGTTAGTTGTGCCGGTCCTCGAAGACGTGCCAGACGAGGTCGCCGCCCATCATCTGGAACGTCCCGACGTACCCGGCGTCGGCCGTGCTGTCGATGGGATGCCCTGTGCCGTACACGACGAAGCGGCGGCGGTCATGCACGGCGTTCGGGTTCACGAGCGCCCACATGGTCGGGATGCCGTGCTGCACCTGAACGGCGAGCACGGATGCTCCACGCGGCATGGTGAGGTCGTTGACCCCGACGATGATTTGGTACTTCCAAATGGTCTGCATGTGTCCAACCTCCATGCCCCCCGTGTGCGTTAGTCCTGCCCCTGCGGCGCGGCGGGGGCGTCCGTTGCTGCGATGGAGTCGGCGCGGGCTTGTGGCTCATGCGCCTTTGTGCATGGACACCCGAGACAGCCGTAGATGCTCATGCAGTCTCGGCAGCGATAGCCGGTGTTGTCCCAGTCGCCCGTCGCGCCGCACGGGAGTATGCGTGTTAGTTGGCGTGGCTCATCCATTGGTGGTGGTCTCCTTGGCCTGAGCGTCGGCGGGGCGGGCGAGGGCGGCGGCCTCCTCCTTGGCGAGCGCCAGCATCAACGCGCCGGGAATCTCGGCGGCGGTGTCCACGGCAGCGTTCGTGTCGCCGACGCGGACGCTCCAGCCCTCGTATCGCCCCGGGTCCTCCCGGAAGCGGGAGTAGATCCCGACGTAGCACCGCCCATTGAGACGGGCCTTGTCGAGCAGGTCAGCAGGGAGAGCCACTCCACCCACGGGCTCGGTCGAGGGCGAGGGGGCGAGGGCGAGGATCGCCTTCACCTGTTCCTCAACCTTGTGTACGGCCTCGGCGGCGTCGTGCTCCGCGTTGCCAGCCAACTCCTGACGAAGATGCTTGAGAACAGTGGGGATGCTCCGAATGGCCTCCGGCACCCCCGCCGCCGGGGTGGGGTGGGGCTCTTTCCTCGCCGCGTCGAGGCACAGTTCGGCGAGGTTGCCCTCACCCAGAGCCGCGTGCCACCCGGCGCGGACGTACTGCCGCTCCGGCCCGGCGGTGACGAGCAGTTCGGGCGACTTGTACGGCTCCCCCCTGCCGGGCGCGGAGGCGAGGGCGGCGGCGTGGCCGGCGAGGTAGCCCTCGATGAGAAACTGAATGGCGTAAAGCGGCTGCTTCTGTGCTGCTGCCCAACCTCTTGCCGCCCTCCGTACCTCGTCGGCCGGGGCGGGGGGAGGGGCCTTGCCGGGGTCAGGGTCGGATTTGCAATGCCCGGCGTGGCCGAGGTGGACCAGCCAGCCACACTCGGGGCAGTGGTAGCACGAAGGCTCTCCGCAGAAGTCGCAGCGATGCTGCTCCTCCCCCCTCGCCTTCGCGGGCTGGTCCGTGGCCTCACCGGGCGTGCGCGACACCGGCGGCGAGTGGTGGTGACGCCGCACCAAGGCCGACGCCTTCGCGGCGCAGTCGGGGCAATAGACGCACCCGGCGACCTCCCGCAGCAGGTCCATCGCCTCGGCCGGGACCGAGGCCTCACCGGGCGGGGTCAGGTCCGCCTCGCACTCGGCGAGCACGGGGGCGTTCGCGGGGTTGTTCCACGAGCGGATCAGGCGCACGGCCTCATTGGGCTCGACCAGCCGAACCGTCTTGCTCCTGTGGGGCTCGTAGTGCGACGCCTGCGGTGGCTCGTCGTCCGTGATGAATACAACGACCCCGCCACACTCTCGCCAGAACGCTCGCACGGGCGTTTCACTCTCCGCCGTGAAGTACCGATACCGCCCCTCCCGTGCCGGCGTGGGCGGGGACTGGGGGGCGGTCTCCACCGAGTGCAGGATCTCGGTGTACCGCGTGAGGATGTCGCCCCGGCGCTCGCGGGGGGCCACGGCGACGTACTCCGCCACGACCATCTTGTACTCGTCCAGCAGCCGCATGTACTTCCGCGTCAGGTCGCTGTCCATCCGTCGCCTCCTCACTCGTGCGTCCGCCCGGGCGGGGCGGGTCAGTTGCGGACCACCAGCAGCACCACGAGCGCCGCGATGATGCCCAGCAGCACCAGCACCACCGGCAACAGGCAGCCGGTGAACAGGTCCCCGAAGTCGAACATGTTGCTGCCGCCCTTGTCCGCCACGGCGGCGCACACGATGGCGAGCACCAAGAACACCGCGAACGCTGCGACCGCCAAAGCCCATGCCGGAATCAACATGCCCTTGCTCCTGTGCTGTGCGTCGTCCGTCGAAAGCCCCCGGCCGGCGTCGGCTGGCGGGGGGCGGAATGCGGCGGCTGGCCTCGACCTCTTCACAGTTGAGGGCCCGGCCGCCGCTACGTGGGAGGCTCACGTCGGCTCGTACACCGGGGCCTTGCCGTTCCGCTTGGCCTTGTCCGCCACCGCGAGGTCGTGCGACACCTTCAGCCGCTCGCCGTACCCCATCGGCCGCCTCACCGGCCCCGGGTCGCGCTGGCTCACCATCTGCACGTAGTCCGCGAACGGGCGGTCCCGGTCCTCGTTGTACACCAGCTCCGCCCACTCCCACATCGCGGTCCACTCCTCGGCCGTCGGCGGCTGGTCGGCGGTGAAGCCCCACGCCCCCACCAGCGCCACGAGGGCGTCGGCGTTGGCCTTGGCGCTCTTGCCGTTCCACTTGGCGACCAGGGACTTCAGGGCCTCCTTCGCCACCGTCAGCGGCTCGGGCTTGCCCCTGGCTTCCGGCGTGGGCTTCGGGGCCGACGGGGGCGGGAGCGCCGGCGCGGCGGGGGCGCCGCCCTGCTCCGTGTGCACCCTGGCCTCCGCGACCGCGGCCTCGGCCACGTCCGCCTGCGCCATCTCCTCCGCCGTGTACAGCCCGTGCACGTCGTTCGGGAACGCCCGGCGGATCGCCAGCGCCTCCGCGACCTTGGCGAGCATCAGGTCGGGCATCTTCGCCCACATCCGCGTGACCTTCCCCTCCTTGTCGGTCTGCACGTAGGAATCCCAGCGGGCGACCGCCCACAGGGGTTCCTTGAAGTCGCGGCGGAGGACCGCCACGCGGGCCGCGGCCGGGGGCTTGTCGTCCAGCCACACGTCGGTCCACGCCCCATCGGGCCCGCACCAGTACGGCCCGAGCTGGCCCGTGTAGTTCCCCGACCGCTCCGCGATGACGCGGAAGCCGTCGATGCTCGTCTGCGCCTGCGCGACCTCGCGCTTGGCCTGGGAGTTCCACCGCTTGACGAGGTAGATCTGCCGCGAGAACGGGTCCAGCCGCGTGCGCCCGCAGATCATGCCGAACATCTTGAGTTCTGACTGCGTCGCCGTCGGGCAGAACATGTCCCGCAGGATCGTGGCCTCGTCTGGGCTCCAGACGCGCTCGATGGGCGCGTCCACCACCTGTCCGCTCACCACCAGTTCGGTTCCCACGTTCGCACCTCCCATCCCCGCCCCCCGGGTGTGTCTGTTCAGCCCCGGATCTCGCGCCGGTACTCCCCCTGCCCCAGCACCGCGAGCAGTTCCCCCTCGCCCGTCCCCGCGGGCCGCCGGTCGTTCCGCGGGTTGCCCGCCGCGAGCGCCCGCTGCTCGGGGTACACGGGCTCCGGCCCCGTCAGCGCGAACCGCGTGCCCGTCCGCAGCGTCGTCGCGTTCCCCGCGTCGAGGTCCCGCACGGCGCACAGCGTGTCCACGGCGTCGGCGATGGCGAGGTCATCCATGCGGTTCACGGCCGCCACGCGGGCCCGCTCGGCGTCGTGCGCGGGCGTGTCGCAGGGCTCGCTGGGGATGAGGCAGGGTCGGGTGATGCGGGGGAGGTTGAAGTTCATCGCGGAGTCTCCTCGTCGTCGCGGCCCCGGCACGCGGGGCGGGGGTGGGTCATGCCTGGAGCTGGCCGTCAGCGATGAGGTAGTCCTGCACGTCAATGACGGCGGCGAACACCGCCAGCGCCGCCTCAGCCATGAGCGGCGCGGTGTTGTCGCCGACGTACCCCACGTCCTTCCGCTGCTCGTCGGCTCTCCGCAGCCACTCCTCCATCGCCTCGATCAGCGACAACCGCAGCCGGGCCATCAGTGCTTGCCTGTCCATGTCAGAGCCCTCCAGCCCCCACCCCCGTGTGTGTCCGCGAAACCGCCGCGTCCCGGGAGGGGGCGCGACGGGGAAGAAGAGGCCGGCACTTCACGCGGCCGGACGCGAGGAGGTCAGGCCCCGAGCCGGCGGCCTTGGCCGGCGGGGGCGAAAGCCGGCGCCCGGGAACGCCCCGGACGGCGGCCACAATCTCTCTGCCGGGACTCGATCCGAGCAGAGGTGGGAAAAGCACCCGCGCGCGTCATGCACGCGGGCGCGGCCGGTCCACGGTGCCCGTTGGGCAACAGCCCGGTCGGCGTGGAAGCGGCGTGTGTCACTTGGAAGCCCCCCGCGCCTTTCGACGCCGCGGCTTCTTCGTGTTGGTGCGGATATCGCGGAGGATGTTGGGGATGTCCCGCGCGTTCGGGCAGCACAGCACAGACCGGATGAGCCGTAGTTCGTCTCTGATGTCCATGAGCACCGCCACCCCAGCCTGCTCACATGTCTGCACGGTCTCCGGCAAAGACCACTCGGTGTCCTTGTGCCTCACTGCTTGCCCTCCGTTGCCACCCACACCACCGCCGCCCGCCGCGACCGCGTCTCCCTCGTCCGGCCCGAGTCGCGGACGTAGCCCTGCTGCACCAGCTCCACACGCCTGGGCCTGACGGTCGAGGGCGACATCCCCGTGCCGTCGATGCACTGCTCGTCCGTGCAGCCGGTCTCCCCGCTGGCGCGGATGAACGCGAGCACCCGCAGCCGGGCCTCGCCCGTGACGCCCGCGACCGACGCCGCGGCGGCCACGCTCGTCGGCCGCGCGTCGTGCCGCACCTGGCCGGGGGCGTTCTCCGCGGCCACCTTCCACAGCGGCAGGCTGTCGGTGGTGGGGAGGCTCACGGCTGCACCCCCATCGCCAGCGCCAGCAGCCACAGCGTCGCCGCGTCCGCGAACACCAGCACGAACGCCAGCGCCGCCACGTACAGCCCCACCGCGCCCGCCAGCGACAGCCGCCACCGCGCCACCTCCAGCCGGTGCTCCTCCCACATGGCGACGTACGCCGCACGCTGCACGGGCGTGACCGGCCGACCGTCCGGCCGCCGGGGCGGGGGGATCGGCGGCAGCCGCAGCAGGCGAGACGCCGCGACAGACAGCAGGCGGGACAGGGTGCGGCGGGTCATGCGGCACCCCCGAGCGTGCGGCGCCACGCCCGCCACAGGTCGCGCAGGAACCGCTTCTCGGCGTAGCGCTGGGCCCGGCGGTGGGCGCGGATCTTCGGGATGTCCGGGTCGCGCTCCGTCTCGTACTGCTTGCGGGCGAGGTAGATCTGGCGGTACTCGTCCCCCTGCTTCACGAACCCCTCGCCGACGGTGTACATGATGGAGCGGCGGGCGCGGTTGTACCCGTGCTCGATCCACAGGTCGGCGGCGGACCCGGCGGGGAGCTTGCCCTGGGCCACGCCGTTGATGACGCCCACGCCCATCCGCTTCCACACGGCGGCGGGGCTGCGGTAGGAGCCGATGTCGCCGCACTCGCCGACGATCTTGGCGAGCCCCAACGCCCCGATGCCGCGCACGCCCTCGGCCCACCCGGTCCAGACGGGGAGCGTCTTGGCGGCCTTCTCCATCACCTTCTGCATCTCGGCCGCGAGGTCGTCGTAGCCGATGATGGCGGTGGAGGCGACGGTGGCGAAGAGGCGGACGGTCTCGACCACCCGATCGGGCACGCCGTCGGTGGGCTTGCCGTCGAGGATGTTGTCCACGAGCAGGGTGGCCCGCTCGCGGATGTCCTTGCGCTCGTCCTCGGAGAGATTGCCGGCGAACCCGAGCATCTGGCGGGCGAACGCCTTGAGCTGGTTCACCTGGGCGATGCGGGCGCGGAGGGCGGCCTGCCGGCGGATGTGGGCCTCGCGGATGGTGGCAACGGTCTGGCGGACACGACGGTGCTGGTCGTCTCTACTATCTTGGTCCGCCAGACCGGCCGCCTGCGGGACAGAAACCGAATGGGCGTCGCCACTACTGCGGTCCCGCGTGATCGGAGGCGAGGCGGCGCTGGGGGAATGGGTGGCGTGGACGCGGCGGCCGCTCTCGCCGTCGGTTGTGAGGGGCGCGGCTGCTGGCCGTTGGGCGTCGTTTCTACGACGGCCGCGCCCCTTGCGAGCGACAGGTGATCCCTGGGCGTCCGCGCATCTACGGTCGCTCGCGGTGTTCGTCGGCGGCGGGACATAACGCACTTGGGCGTCGAGCGAGTCAAGGTCCCGCTCGCCGATGGTGTTCTGCCCGGCTGGAGCAGTTTGGGTGTCGCGGTGGGGTCGGCCGGGCGTGGATTCAGCGGGGGCGACGGTGGGTTGGTGGGTGCCAGCGTCAACACGGTCGCCCCGCTTGTTCTTGCGGCGGGCGGGCAAGGTCGGAGCGGTCGCCGTGCGGTTTACGGCCCGCTTCGCCGCGTTGTTTGTGCCGCCGCCGGGCGTAGCCCTTTTGGTGGGCGTAATCACCACGGCACCGGCGGCGGTGTTGGAGCCGGTGGACACATGTGACGTGGAGGGCTGCATACTCACGGTCTCCGGCTCCGAAGTCGCGGAGCCGACGGGGGACGACGCCTTTATGGATGCATCAGCGCTCATGGTCCTCACCGTCGGCTCCTCACGTTTGGGGCGGGCCCACTTAGGTTGATGGCTTGCGTGAACCCGCCCGGTGGCTGCGATGGCTGGTCACTCTCGGGTGACAACCACTACCCGGCCTACGCCGCCGCCTTGGTTTGCTTGGAAATCTGCCGCACCTGCTCCTCGCTCAGCGCGTCACGCACGCGCACGTGGTCGCCCACCCGCGCCCGCAGCGCGCGGTAGAAGTTCCGGCGGTGCATGTGCCCCCGCGCCGCCGCCGTGTGCTCCGCGATGACCGGATCCAGCTCGGATCCCAGCACGTCGCCCAGCCGCTTGTTCCCCACCGTCCACGTGTCCAGCAGCCGCTCCTCGAACGCCGCGACGTTGTCGAGCGTGCGGGCGCTGGGGTTCTGCCGGACCAGCGTCCGCCGGTCGCACTCCCGCACGTCGTGGATCGCCCCCCGGATCGCCCGCTCGATCATCATGTCGAGCAGGGCCTCCCGCAGTTCCGGCTCACGGTCGAGCCGGTGGCGGACGTGGGCGATGGCCTGCTCCACGTCGGGGAAGTTCTCGGCGGCCTCGCGGGCCAGCGCGGCCAGCGACTCGCCCGCCTCCGGGGCGGGTACGGCAACGGTCATGGGATGCTCCTGGCTGGAAAGGCGGCGGACGCGGACGGTGGTGGTGGTGGTCACGCGGCACCTCCGGTCGGCAGGTAGCCGGTTGCGCGGTAGATCGAGCCGCGGCGGTTCAGGGCGTTGCCGAGCGGTGTCACCCGCCTCAGGTTGCAGCGGCGGTTGTCGAGTGTGTCGCCGTTGATGTGGTCGGCGAGGATGCCGTCGCCACGGACTAGGCCCAGAATCTCGCGCGGCATCCGAACGCTCGTGCGGCGGTCGCTGCACCACCGGGTCGGGTAGCCCTTCTTGCTGAGCCTCCACCGATACGGCAGGATCAGCGGCGAGTCGGCCTCGTCAATGATGGCGTAGGCGACCGGCCGCTCCGCCGAACCCAACCCACGGCGCTTGTCGCCGTACAGGGGGACCTGCACAACGGCGCTCATTCCACACCCCCGTCGCTCGGCGACAGCATCTCCGCGATGGCGCGGAGCAGGGTGGCGATGTTCTCTGGCGACCCCCCCGCGGCCCCCGTCAGCCGGACGTGAAGGTCCGGCAGCCCCTGCCCCTGCCCCCGCCCCCGCGGGACCATCCGGCGGCCCTTGGCGGGCTCACCATCCCCAAAGCGCAGGCTGTGGCCCGTCCGGCCCGCAACATGCGCGTTTGTAAAGCGCGGGTCCCCGGTTCGAGTCCGGGAGGCGGCTTTCTCGCGGCCCAAAGCGCGGGCCGCGGTCTGAGCCAACGCGGGGCCGGCACCGCCGGCGGCTGCCAGAGTCATCCCGGAGGAGCCCTGCACCGGAGGAACCGGCCCCGACATCGGGTCGTTCGATTGTAGGGCGGCGAGAGGCACGCTCGACTCCGGGGAGGGTTCTAGGACACTGGCAGCGTCAACATCATCGGCCAAAGCGCACGCCGAGTCAAGAGGATTCTCACCGTGCGCTCGACCCTTTTTCTGGGGGGTCTCCATAACCCCTAGGGCCTCCGCCAGTTGCGCGTGCTGGAACTTCTGGTAAATCCCCGCCGTGAGCTTCGGGTCCGAGTGCCCGAGCACCTTCTGGGCCACGCTCAGCGGCACACCCTTGAGGGCCAGCCCGCTCGCGTAGGACTTGCGGAAGCTGTGGAAGCCCACGTCGGTCGGGTCGATGCCGGCCCGCTCGCAGTCCGCCGCGAGCGTGCGGAGCGTGGGCCGCTCGCTGAACACGCGGGCGTGCGGGTCGCCGGCGCAGCGTGGGCGCAGGACGGCCACCAAGTCCGCCGGCAGCGGGATCACCCGTGCCTTGCGGCTCTTGGTCGCCCTGGTGAGTTCGATGCGGGGGACGCCGTCGAGGACCACCTGCGAGCGCCGCAGCGACGCGGCCTCGCCCAGCCGCATCCCGGTCCCCGCGAGCGTGGCGTAGAACGCGGCCCGCTCGAGGCCGAGCCCGGAGGCCCAGCCGAGCAGGGCTTGCAGCTCGTCCGGCGTGAGGAACCGCCGCCCCTCGGTGGCGTCGTCCTCCTCGGCGCGGGCGATGCTCTTGGCCCAGTTGAAGGGCACCACGTCGGGGTAGGTCCGGCAGCACCAGCCGATGAAGCTGCTGACGGTGCTCTGGACCTTGTTGAGCGTGCGGCTCTTGTCGCCCTCGCCGTGGCGCCGGGCGAGTTCGGCCGTGAGGCTGGCGGGCGTGGCGTCGGCGAGCGTGCCCCAGCCGCAGGCCTTGACGACGGCGCGCAGCATGGCCTCCGCACGCCTCACGTCACGGTGGCCGCGTCGCTTCTTGTCGTTGACCCACCCGGCGATGAAGGGCTCGATCGCTGGCGGGGCGTCCGTGCGGATGGGGCGTGCGGGCTCCGCCTGCACGCTCGCGGCGGGCGCGTTCATTGCCCACTGAGTACGGGGCGTGCGCTCTGCCCGTGAGAGCATTTCCGCAACCTCGCCGACGGTGGGGGGGGTATCGGACCCGCCCTGTCCGCCGACGTGGATGTGGACGGTGACGCAGACGGGAGTGGGGGCGGAGGGGCGGACGAGGCTGGCGAGCCAGTCGAGCGGGCCGGTATTCACGCTGGTTTCCACGCGTTCACCTCCTGGCGAACTCGCGGAGCGTACATTGTCCGAACCGTACGTGTCAAGGCGTTGTTCGGTCGAGACGAACGCGGCGGCCGAGGCATAGTCCACGGGAGGCGCATCCTTGGCGCGGCGGCCGTCCTGGCCTTGTGTCCCTCCCCACACGTCTTATAACGCAGATGAAGGAATCTTCATAGCGTCGGCGGGGGCAAAATCCCCAGATTTCCCAACCTAGGGGCGGGTTCTTGCGGGCAACCTCGGTGTTGTGGAATCGGCCCACGGAGCCGTGGACGGCCGCACACGGGTGGGGCGGTCTATCCGTTCAGCCGGATGGACGGTCAGATTGTGGGCATAACCATCTGGTCCACAGTCCCGAGCGTGATGTGCGGCCACGCACCGAGAGCGAGGTAGGCGTCGAGCGTGTCCTCAAGAGGCGCGGCTGTTCCCTCGAGGACGCGGTCGAGGCGGCCGCGCGTCCAACCTAGGCGGCGGCACATCTCGCGGCGGCTCACCTTGTTGTTCTGCATCAGCGCCCACACCCCGTGGGAGAACTCTTCACGGAAGCGGTAGCGGTTTCCCAGCCTCGCGGCTTCGTCCAGCACCGGGCAACTCCTGCCCGACGCGCAGCGCCGAGCCGAGATGCTAGGCGCCCGACCGCCGCGCGGGCAGCCGCTTCGCCACCGCGCGGAGGATGAAGCCCCAGACGAAGATGCCGAAGCCGCACAGGATGATGAGGTTGCCGACGGGCCGCGGGACGCACAGGCCCGGGATGAGCAGCAGCACCCCGACGGCGGCGTGCCCGTGTGCGATGCGCCTGACGAGGGTGCGCGGGGTCATGGGCGGATGAACCAGTGCTTCTCATCGAAGCGGTCCACCTCCGGCACCCGCACGTCGAGGTGGGCGAGGAACGCGAGGAAGTCCCGCGCGGGCACCTCGGCGAGGCCGGTGCCGTGCGGGTCGATGATGGTGAGTCGGTCGGACCCCGGCTCACGGATGAACTGCGTTCCGTTGGGAGCGGTGTAGAGGGGCATGCCCCAAGTCTACCGCCGCGGGGGAGTCAGTGGGCTCGGTACGTGACGGTCACGCCGCCGCACTCGTCCGGCTGCTCCACGCCTGCGGGAATCGAGACGAGCAGCCGCGTCCCGGACCATATGACGCGGGAGCCCTCGGGCCAGTCGCCGTGGAGTTCCACCCGCTCGACCTTGGCGCCGGCCGGGATGCCGAGCGGATCGGTGTGGGTGGTCCAGGGTTGTGCGTCGCGCCTCTGCATGGCCCAAGTCTACCGCCGCGGGGGGGGTCAGGGAACGACAACGCCGCCCCGCGAGGGGCGGCGCGTCGGTGGTCTCACGTTTCGCGGCGTGAATCCAGCGGGGCCTAGGCAGTTGGCGAGATTCTATCCCATTCGTCTACGCAGTTCGTCGTAGTACGCCGCCCCTACGAAACGAATGCGTTCCCCGGGCTCATGGACGGCGTAGCCGGCGTTGCCGAGTGCATCGACGCACCGGATAAGCCGGACGCGGCCAACCACTGCCACATCGACCGTGCCACACCGGGCGAGAGATTCCATCGTCTCCATGTTCTCTTGGAGGATGACGGCGCGCTGCTCGACGGTGTGGCGGTGAAACATCACGGCCCGATGGAACGACGGTCCACGACCTCGTCAATCCAGTCGCCGGCGAACATGCCGAGCATAAAGCCGAGCAACATGAGTTGGGCCCCAACACGAAGAAGCACAAGAGCCATAACCCCACTCCCCCCCGCTCTCGCGGAGGGGCGGGTGCTGCGGCGGGTGACAGCACCTTCTTCGTTGTATCCGGTGCCCGCCCCTCGCTCGGAGGGGGCGTTGCTAAGCTCACGCCGCCGCAGCGCGTGATTCTACTCCCCCTCCGCCGCGGACCGCGCCGACGCGGCCCACGCCTCCAGCTCCGCGAGCACCGCCGCCAGGTCCGACAGGTTCGTCTCCGACCACGTCTCCCCGTCCGACTCCGGGTCCGGCGCCGCCAGCAGCGCGTCCACCGCGTCCATGTGCGACTCCCACCCCGACGGCGTCTGCGGCGGCTGCGTGAAGTCGTCGAAGAAGTCCTCGATGTCGGCGAGCAGCGCCACGCACTCGGCGGGGGGCATCCCGTTGGGCGGGGGGTAGGACGGGGGCAGGCCCAGCGAGGTGCAGTCGAGTTCCTGGTAGAACTGGATGATGAACCAGCAGAGTTCCTGGAGCAGCTCGTCCCGCCAGTTGGGGTCGAGGCGGGCCGGCGCCGCGGCGGCGGGCGGCGTGGGGGCGGCCGGCCGGCCGGGGACGGTGGACGCGGCGGCCACGGCGAGGGCGAGAACGGCGGCGGAGAACGCGACACGGAGCATGGGCGGTCCTTTCCAAAAAGGGCCTCACGCCGGAATGGCGCGGGGCGTACTTGGGGATGGACCGCCCTTCAGACAGGCGGGACTCTTCTGCGGCGCCCCTACCCCAACCCGGGGGGGCGCCTTTCGCTCACCTCCGTGGCGTGGACCGCCGCGCGATGCGCCGCCCCACCGCCTGAATCACCCCCGCCGCCCGCGGGTACGCCGCGGCGAACCTGAGCCAGTCGTCCTTGGACGGCTTGTGGCACCCGCACCCCGGCAGCGGCCCCGTCAGCCGCGGCAGCCCCAGCCACCGCCGGGCGAGCCCGTAGGCCCACCGCAGCGCCGCCGGGACGCCGTACCACTCCGTGCCCAGCCACCGGACCACGCCCGCGGCGTCGGGGTGACGCCCGCGGGGGCAGCCGCCGTCGAGGACCATGCGGCGGACGGTGTGGCCGGCGGGGGCGCAGCGGTCGCCCTCGCGCGCGGGGCAGGTGCCGCACATGACGGCGCGGGCGCGCTGCTGCCCCCGCTCGTCGGTGAAGCCGTCGGTGAGCCCGACCGTGAGCGGGACGGCGCCGGTGCAGCCGCAGCCCATCTACTCGCCTCCCGCTAAACTGGGTGCATGAGAGTCATCGTGGCGGGCAGCCGCACACTCGATGCGTACGACCTCGTCCGCCAGCACCTCGACACGCTTATCGGTGGCCGCGACGACGTAGAGATCGTGAGCGGCGGGGCTCGCGGCGCCGACGCGCTCGGCGAGCGTTACGCTCGGGAGCGCGGGCTGACACTCACCATCATGCGGGCGGACTGGGAGACCAACGGCAAGGCCGCCGGCCCCATCCGCAACCGTCGCATGGCCGAGTACGGCACGCACCTCGTCGCGTTCTGGGATGGGGAGTCTCGCGGGACCGCCAACATGATCGAGGAGGCCCGCCGCCGCGGATTGCAGACGATGGTGGTTCGATTCCAGACCCACTAGAAGAACTCCCCGAACCCGTCCCCCTCGTCCCCGCCCGGCTGCGACGTGCAGCGCCCGCCGCTCCCCCCGCCCGCCCCCGGGCAGTGCGCCAGCCGGCACATCGAGCAGCACGACGCCGCGTCCTCGCCCCCGCCGGGGACGATCGTGCACTCCTCGAAAATCTCCTCCGTCACCAGCCGGTAGCAGCAGGGCGACTGGCCCGCCGAGCCGCTGTCGGCCACGCGCAGGCGGCCCCGGTACCGCTTCGTGTAGCACGGGTCCACCGTCTCCTCCGCCCCCTGGATGCACCCGAAGCACTGGAAGTCCGCGCAGCCCGGGTCCGGGCACTGCGCCGGCGGGGCGCCCGAGCAGTCCTCCACGCCCCCGGGCGTGTGCCACGGGCGGAGGATCGCCGGGTTGTTCGCCAGCACGGGCAGGAACGCCCCGTCCGCCAGCGACACCAGCTCGTCGAAATACTCCGTCTGCGTCTCCGTCACCGTGCAGCAGTGGCACGGGTTGTCGTTCTCGCACGGGCACGGGTGCCCCGGCGTGAAGCCGCACCGGACCTTGCGGAAGGTCTCGGTCACGATCCTGAACCGCACCAGCGCCGTGCAGTCCGACCGCGACAGGATCGAGTCCACCGTGCCGGTCCTGACCGACCGGAACGACTCGCCCCCGCACTCCCCCAGCGCCAGGAAGTGGCAGTCGCACCCCCACGGGCTGTTGAGGATGCGATTGACGTGCCGGTAGGTCCACCGCAGCGTCGCCGTCGAGTGCCCCTGCGGGTCGCGCCCGCCGTAGCAGCAGAAGACGCACCCGGGCTGGAGCACCTGGTAGCACACGTGCTGGCAGGCGCAGGCGTTGTCCCCCGGGGCGCAGTCGCGGCACTCGCAGTCGCCCGTGCCCTGCGGGGCGCACGCGGGGTGGTCGCAGTTGGTCGGGTACTCAAAGGGCGGCGTGACCGGGACGCACTCCAGCCGCGCCGGCGGGTCGATGACGACCACGCCCTCGGGCAGGGGGAAGACCGGGGCCTCCGCGTGGGGCTGGTAGCACCAGCCGCCGTAGCGGACCAGCGGCACGGGCTCGCCCAGGTTGCTGGCCCCGGTGCAGACGCGGGTGACGCCGTCGGTGCAGAGCACGTCGTCGCGGATGTAGAGCTTGGGGCGCTGGGCCCAGCACCCGGGCTGGTCGCAGGGGCAGAAGACGCAGTAGGCGTGGGGCTGCTGCTGGCAGCACTCGGCGCACTCGGCGGTGGAGGCCCGGCCCGAGAAGAGCCGCGCGGCCCGACCCAACATCCCCCGCAGCGCCCGGGCCATGCGTCCCCTTTAGGCCGCGTTCTCGCCGAGGTTGATGGTGGCGCTGAGCGTCGCCGACGGCGTGTCGTCGAAGCACAGAGCCCCGTCGTGGATGGTCCGGGTGGTGACGGTGAACCCGTAGGGGCCGCCCTTGCCCGTGGCCTTGCCGCCCGGGAACACCTCCACGTCCGCGATCGTGCCGTAGGCGTGGTGCGTGTAGAGGCCGCCGGGGGCCACCTCGAGCTTGGTGCTGATGGCCGCCGCGGAGAGGCCGATGGCGTGGCCGGCGAAGACCCGCACGGTCGCCGCAGACCGGTAGGACTTCAGCACGCCCCCGCCCGTCTTGACCGTCGTGAACGCCGTGGCGTTGCTCGCGGCCTCGCACATGCCGTCGTTGTTCAGCGTCGTCACGACCGCGCTGGCGCCGATCGTCACCTTGGCGTTGCGGCCCACGTCGATGATCGGGACGGTGCCGCTGGTGACGGTCACGCCGTCACCCTCGCCCGTGGTGTGGACCGTGAGCCGGTCGATGCCGTCGCCGTCGGCGATGAGCCGCAGGCTCGTCACGCCGCGGACCCGGCACGTCCCGCTCACCCCGATGTCCAGCCCGTCGGCGCTGATCGGGCCGCTGATGGTCAGGGCCGCGAGGTCGATGCCGCTCTGGTCCAGGCCCGCGGTGATCGACGCCGCCGTGGCGCTCTCGACGTACACGGTGTCCCCGTCGGCCGGGACGGTCTGGCCCGTGGCGCCGCCGCGAGAGGCGGCCCAGGAGTTGACGCTGCTCCAGTCGGCCGTCCCGTTGCTGAAGACCATGTGCCGCTCGGCCATTGCCCCTGCCCCCCTTGCTTATGTGCTGACGGCCCGCAGGCCCCACGCGGTGATCCGCGCGTAGCCGGTGGCCCCCTCCGGCGTCGTCACCTCGACCTTGAGCCGCGGGATGACCTCCCGGCTCTTGTCGTAGTTGGCGACGCCCCCGCCGGCGGCGATCGTGGTCGTCGTCGCCAGGTTGCGGTAGTCCCGCCTGTCCAGGCTCTTCTTGAGCGTGAGAACGGCCGTGGCGTACGTGCCGCTGTCGTCGATCGACGCCTCTTCGCTCTGGACCGCGACGGCCTCGTAGGGCCCCACGTCGTAGTACAGCGCGTTGCCCGACCTGTTGAGGTCGAACTTCTCCGGGTCGTCGCTGATGCCCGGGACCGGCCTGAGTTCTTCGATGACGAGCCCCACCCCGGAAGTCCCCCGAGACCCGGCGCGGGCCTCAGCGGAAGTTTACGGGGCCTTCACGGGGAATCCACACGGGCTATCGCGGGTCCGCCGGCTGGTCGTTCACCCGGGAGACCACCCCGCCCCCCCGGACCGCGATGGCCGCGTACACCGCGCGGGCCGCCGCGACCCACCCCATCCGCATGGACTGGCTCTGGTTCTCGAGCGGCATGGCCCGGCGGTCGCGGGGCGGGTCGCGGAGCTCGGCGATCTGCTCGTGGAACGCCAGCCAGCCGGCGTCGGCGAGCTCGTCGAACAGCTCATCGGTCGGCCGCGGCAGCCTCGACCCCGACGGGTCCACCTTCATCGCCATGGAGCACCCCCCCGCGCAGCACCGCACACGGGAGAGTGTACCACCGGATCAGGCCGCGCCCTTGGCCGTCCAGTGCGCCAGCGCCCGCCGCACGCGCGTCGCGTCCCACGCGCCCCCGTGCTTGGCCGGCACACCCTCGTCGTTGAGCGCGCGGGCGATCCGGCGCCACCCCAGGTCGCGGGCCCGCAGCTCGGCGATCCGCCGGAGCACCGCCTGCTCCCGCCCGTTGGGCGTCAGCCCGTGCCCCGGGGCCGCGTCGTACCCGTAGGGCACGCCCCCGCCCGTGCGCTCCCCCCGCGCCCGCTTGGCGTCCAGGGCCGCCCTGGTCCTCGCGCGGATCTGGGCCCGCTCGAACTCGGCCACGGCGTCCAGCAGCCGCCGCAGCAGCACGGCCGCCGGGTCGTCCGTCTCGGTCCCCTCGCCGGCGGCGCTGATGATCCGCGCCCCCTTGTCGGCCGCGCGGCGGTCCAGCCACACCGACAGGAACGCATCGCGGGCCAGCCGGTCCCGCTTGGCCACGATCAGCACGCCCCCACGCCGCAGCGCATCCATCGCCGCGACCAGACCCGGGCGGCGGTCCAGCGGCGCCGCGCCGCTCACCCCCTCGTCGGCGAACCACGCGGCCACGGCGAGCCCCATGCGCGCGGCGCAGGACTCGATCGCGGCCCGCTGGGCCTCCAGCCCGAGGCCGCTGCCGACCTGCTCCTGGGTGCTGACGCGGAGGTAGGCGACGGCGGCGCTCATCGCTCACCCCCGTCGGGGTAGATCCCCAGGTCCAGCACGCGGAGGATCTTCAGCAGGCTCTCGACGGAGATCCCGCGGTCGTCGTTGAACCAGCGGTAGATGATCGGGTGGGCCACCCCGGACTGGCTCGCCAGCTCCCACGCGGACCACCCCCGGCGGGCCATTTCGGCCTCGACGGCGCGGCGCAGGGCCTCGGGCGTGCGGGGGGGGTACTTGGGGGGCATGGGCGGCGCGTCCGTCGTCGCCCCGCCCTCCCCGGCCGGGGGCGCGAGTGTATCCGGGATCGCGGGCCGCGGGCCGCCGGCCGTTTCGGTCGGTGGTATCATCGGGCGTCCACCTCCTGACAAGGAGGGAAACAACGACGGCGCGGGCTCGGCTTCGGCCGGGCCCGTGTCGTTGTGGGATGGAAGGCCCCCGGGCCGCGGCGGCGGAGCGGGGGCGGGGTGGATCAACGCTCGCCGATCACTTCGCGGGCGAGGTCTTCAAGGAACCCCCAGCACATCTCCCGAATGTGGTCGGCCCCGCGGTCGAACCGGGCGCGAACCTCCTCCCACTCGTCATCGGTGAGGTCGCAGAGAACGTCGTCCCCGTTCTCGTCGGTGTCCAGCACCATGCCGTCAGCATCACCCTTGCAGTAAGCGAGCGTGATGAGGCTGTGCCGATCCTCGACCTCTCGCAGATCCTTCCACTTCGCCGACTCCTCGCGCGCCACCTCCGCCTCCGCCCGGTCCATCATCCGGTCAACCGCCACGCTCAGCACCTCCGCCGACTCCGATCCCTGCTCAGTGTGCATGATCCTGTCTCCGTGAAAGGGGTGGGGGAAACCAACGAATCCGCGCGGCCCCCTTCCGGGAGCGGCGCGGGTGGGTCTAGAACAGGCCCGGAGCGGCGACGATCTCGGGCTCGCGCATGAGGTCGGGCGTCACGCCCTTGCCTTCCACCCCCAGGCAGAAGCACACAGCCAGGTGATTCATCTCCGCCATGCGGCGGGCCACCCTGAGCCGCGACTCTTGCGGGAGCGTGGCCGTGTGCTGACCCATGAGCCAGGCCAGCTCCCAGCCGTCCACACCGTTCTCCCAGCAGTCGTCGAAGTCGCGGGAATCGGTCTTGCCGGCCAGGACCAGCCGCACGGCCTCGCGCGCCATCGCGGCCTTCCAGTTCCGGGTGAGGGTGTTCGCTCGGCTCACGCGCCACCCCCGATCATGCACCCCGCCTCAATCTCCTGAAGCATGGCCCGGAAGTTGTTCTTGCACCGCTGGGCCAGCTTCACGTACGCCTCCACCGGCTGACCGTCCAGCCCCTCCGCGCGGGCGATCATCAGCGCCCGCTCGGCGAACGCCTGCGCCAGCCCCTGATTGGTCAGACGGATGCGGGCGCACCGGCTGAGGAGCGGCAGGGCGTCGATCCCATCGAAGAGCGCGTCGCGCCCGTCCCAGGTGGTCGTGAACACCCAGACGCACCGCGGCGGCACCGGCTCCAGCATCCCCAGGAGCACGCGCTGCGCCTTCTGAGAGAGGCCGTGCGCCTCGTTCACGATGAACGCCCGCCCGCCCTTGCCCCAGGCCGAGAGCCGCATCGTGCGCTCGCACTCGGCCAGCTCCCCGACGGTCAGCTCGTCCGCGCTGTGGTACTCGCGGACGAAGAACGGGTCCGCGACCGTATCGGCGATGATCCGGGCGAGGGTGGTCTTGCCCGACCCGCTCGGGCCGTCGATGAAGTACGCCTGTCCGCCGGCCGACCCCCCGGAGCGGGCCAGCATGGCGCGGACCTGCGCCACGGCCTTGGGCTGGCCGACAACATCTTCCAGGGACCGGGGACGGTGCTTTTCGTACAGGGGGACCATTGGGAAAGCCTCCAGAAAGGGGTGAGGGAACCAACGAAGCGCCCCGCGGGCCCTTTCGGGCGCGGGGGCGGGTGGGTCAGACAACGGCCTCAGCCGGCAGCCCCGCCTCGACGATGGCGCGGAGGCGGTTGTAGTCGGGGTGGCGGCTGAACTGCGCCCGGAACGCCCGCGCCACGTCCGCATGGTGCGGCTCGTCCAGGAGGTTGAACTTGTCGCGGCAGAACGGGCACTCGAAGACCGCCCGCGGCTTGTCGCCAAGCCCCTCCGCGATCAGGTCGATAGCCAGCGACGGGGGCGACCCATGCAGCGCCTTGGCCCCCTCGACCGAGAACGGGCAGGGCATGGAGTAGCGGGCGTGGTAGATCGGATCGACCTTGCCCGACACCCGCGCCGGCGCCAAGGACGGGTACACACGGGAGTGTTCCACCGCGCCAACCGCCGCCGCCAGTTCCGCGGGCAGCCGGATGCGCACCCGGTTCGGGTAGTCGGGCTCGCGGGCGTCGATCGTGGCGGGGTCGCCCGGGGTGTCAGTGTTCGGCAGCGCCACCCGGAACGCCCGGTGGTGGAGGTACTGCCCCAAGTCGGGGTCGGGCCCGTCGGCGCGCCACCCTGCCGCCCGAAGCGCCTCCAGGTCCGCGCGGGTCACGTACATCAGGTCTTCGCACGTCCCGAGCTTGATCCGCTGCGTGCCGTCCGGTGAGGTTGCATACTCGCCCATGATGCTCTGCTCCTGAAAGGGGGTTGAGGGACAACGAATCGCGCCCCGTCCCGGTCAAGGGGCGGGCGCGAGGGGTCAGGGGTTGAGGAGGGCGAGGGCGTTCTTCGCCACGTCGGCCGCCCAATCGTCAAAGCACTGGTAGCGGTCGGACGCATCCCCCAGAGACACCTCGGGCGGGTAGATGCCATGCTCGCCGCAGTAGTCGCGGGCGTGTTGGATGGTTCTTAGTGCCTCCGCCAGCGCCGGCGCCGCGGCGATCAGGCGGGCGTTGGCGTCAACCTCCCCCTCTGGGCCCTGCGCCACGGCGGGTGCGCACGCCCGCGACAGGGGCCCGAGGCTGGCAAGGATCGGGATGGTGAAGAAGTCTCGACCGTTGAAGCTGCCGTCTCGGCGACGCGCGCCAACTTCCCACGGCCCCGGCGTGTGCTGGGGGCGGGCCGTTTCGGTCGGGGTGCTGCTCTGGTTCATGGGAACGCTCCTGAAAGGGTGGGGGAACACGACGAATCGCGCGCCACCCCGGCAAGGGTGGGGCGCGGGTGGGTCAGGCGGCGCTCTGCGCCATGCGGAGCTGGGCCTCTTGCCACCAGACGAGGGATTCGCGCCGTTTGGGGTCGGTGAGCGTGTCGGGCGCGCCAACGCCATCCGCGGGCGTCCATGCGCTCTGTGCCATGTGGAAGATCGCGTCCTGCTCCGCAACCGCCCGGGTCGGGGCGTAGCCGCACGAGGGCGTGTGGGCCACATCGAACGCCGGCCCCATCTCAGACAGAGCCCGCGGGGCCGTGTAGAGCCAGCCGTCAATCCGCGGGAAGACCACGCAGAACAGGCCGCGGTGAGCCAGAATGGACGGGTAGCCGTCCGCTACCTTGAGGGCATGCGCCGCCCGATGCTCCGCATCCGCGCGGGCCTCTGTGAGCGTGCGCCCAACACCAACACGATCGCCGATCCGGTACGTCTTCTGAGCCATGGTCGAATCCTCCTGCAAAGGGTGGGGAAACAACGAATCCGCCCCGCGCCCGGTGAGGCGCGGGGGAGGGGTTAGATCAGGCACGCCAGCCGGAACGAGCTGGGAACAATGACGCGGCGCGTGCCATCGGGGAACCAATCCCCCGGGGCATCCTCGAAGATCGCTTGTGCGGCGTAGGGCTTGGACCGGCCATCGCCGATCACGCGAGACGCCAGGCACCCATCCTGCCGGCCCAAGGCACGGGCCATCTCCGCGGCTTCCTCGAAAGAACGGGCGGGTTCAACGTGCTGTAGTGCGTTCATACTCCAGCTCCCATCCGCCCCGCCCCGGCGCTTACCGATGGGTACAGCGTACCATCGGGTACAGGTGTCGTCAAGTCCACAGCCCAGACTTGAGAGAAAGTCCGTCCAAACCGTCAATCAACCTGCGGGGCGCGGGTCTCGGGTGGGCCGCGGAAGGGGGCCGATGCTTCCCGGGTGGACGGCCCCCGAGCGATCGTCTGCCAGTCCAGGCCGGCCAGCTTCGCACGCCGGATCAGCCCGCGACGGATCTTGCGGACCGCCTCGTAGAGCAGGACATCCTGGCTCCGGCGCCGCCCATCGAGCGCACGGGCAAGGCGTGCAACTTCTCGCCAGTTGGCGACCGTTACGGGACGGACCCGCATCTGTAGCATGATCGACGCCGGTTCACGTGCCACGCCTCACCCCGCTGTCATGACTCACCGCGTCATCCGGGACCACGCCGCACGGTGGACGGGGGAAGTGTA
>Ga0196964_10000116_pt1 | contig 54026 bp, 78 predicted proteins | sample S1_10metaG_FD_148615 | JGI IMG/M metagenome (GOLD analysis project Ga0196964, IMG submission 148615) | Soil microbial communities from Anza Borrego desert, Southern California, United States - S1_10 | ecosystem: Environmental > Terrestrial > Soil > Desert | place: USA: California | collected...
AGGTCATCACGGAAATGGACGAAGTGAAGGGCAGGGCCATCAGCGCCGAAGCGGAACGCGATGCGGTAAAGCGAATGCACGAAGCGGCGGAAGCCATGCTCACCGAGCTGCGCAACATGATGGCTCAGATGCAGAGCGAGATTGCTGGCATGCGTGAAAAGGAAGTCTCGATGATCTCGACGCACCAGCGCGTTTCGGACGAACTGCGCGACGTGCAGGCAAAGTTCGCGGCGTCGACGGCGAGATCAGCGGAGCTTGAAAAGCAGTTGCGAGCGAAACAAGCGAAGCGCGAGACCGTAGCAGTGCCCGCGCCAGTCACCATCCCACAGTTCGAGTTCCGGCATGTCTACGACCCGAACGGGGACATCGTAAAAACCATTGCAACCCCAATTGATAAAGGAGCCTAGTCATGGCTGGATTTGGAGATACATTCGAAAACGATTTATGCAAGTTGATTTTCAACGCCACGGCAATCGCCAACATTGCCGATAACGCTGGTTCATCCCCTTCGACGGCGCTGTGGGTGTCGCTGCACACCGCCGATCCCGGAGACACCGGTACGCAAGGCACGAACGAAACTAGCTACACCGGGTACGCGCGTGTCGCAGTGGCACGCACGACGGGCGGGTGGGTTGTCACCAATAACAGCGTGTCGCCGGTTTCGAACATTACTTACGGGCAGGCGACCAGCACGAGCACCGGCACGTTAACCCATGCGGCGATCGGCCTTACCTCCGCCAGCACCGGCGGGAAGATCATCGCGGCCGGCGCGATTTCTCCGAACATTAACTTCTCGCAGAACGTCACGCCGCAATTGACCACCGGTTCGTCGTTCACGCTGGACTGATGTAGATGGCCATTACGGCAACCCTGCTGACTCGTGGTTCCGTCAGTGCCGGAAACACATCAGCGACATCCGCATCGATAACGCCCGGCGCGAACAGGCTTATCCTTGTTGCCGTTCAGAACAACTCGTTTGGCACGCCGGGGACGATATCGTTGTCCGGCAACAGTTTGACATACGTCGAGGAAGAAACTCTTACATATAGCGGCGGTGCAATTCGGCTATCTGTGTTCCGGGCGATGGGAGCAAGTCCATCGGCTGGTGCGATCAGCATCACGAACCTTTCAAACAACGGCGCGCAGTGGGCAGTTATCGAGTTCGATGGTGTCGACACGTCCGGCACCAACGGAAGCGGTGCGATAGTTCAAAGCGTTTCGAACTCGACCACTGGCGGTAGCCCAAACAGCCTAACCGTAACACTCGCGGCGCTCGGGGATGCGGTAAACAACGCCGTGTTCGCGGCGTTCGGGTGTGATAGCGACGCGCTGCAAACCGTCGGTAGTGGGTATACCGAACTGTCCGATGACGACACGCTCACCGCAAGCGAAAGCATCGGCCTGATGACCCAATGGAAAGTTCCAGGCACCACGACGCCGGACGCGTCTGGCCAGCCAGACTTTGCCGACGTTGCCGGCATCGGGATTGAAATAAAAGCTGCGTCCGGAGGGGGTGTAACGTCTGCCACGTTCGACATGGACGCGTCGGCGTCTGTCACCTGGAACGGCCAAACGACAGCCTCGGCAGCGCTGGATTCCGATGCGTCAGCTTCCGTTACGTGGAACGGCGCGTCACGTGCAGACTCGGCATTTACTGTTACAGCGCAGGCAGCGGTAACGTGGAACGGAGCTGCCACAGCCGGCGCGGCGTTATCCGCGCTGCCCGTTGCATCGGTCACATGGAACGGCGCCGCAGTGTCTAGCGCGGCGCTCAATTCAAGCGCTACCGCAGCCGTTACATGGATCGGCGAAGCGATCGCAGCAGGCTCCGGCGAGTTCTCGATGTCGGCGACAGCCACCGTCACGTTCATCGGCGCGGCGACGAGCCAAGGCGCGTTCGATATGGACGCAGCGGCCAGCCTCACCATGAACGGCGAGGACGCCAACGAAGCCACCGAAAACACCGATTGGCGCTGGGCAGCTGCACTGGCGGAGAAAGAAAGAAGAAAACAACGAAAGAAGCAAATCGAAGCCAACGCCATGCGCGCTGTGCAGGTAGCATTCCCGCACGTGCTGGCCGAGTATCTAAGCAGACGTAGAACACACTGACGCGCCAGCGTTACATAAGCTAGTCGGCATGGCGTAGAAAGCCAAGTTATGCCCAGTACGTCTACAGACCGGAGAATAGGCGTCTATGCCTCGCAGGCCATCAAGGTTCCCTGCAAAGCCGCAACGACAGCCAACATTACGCTCTCCGGCGAACAGACCATTGACGGCGTTTCTTGCACGACTGGCGATCGAGTTCTAGTCAGAAGCCAAACAACGTCTTCCGAAAACGGCATTTACGAAGTCGACACCAGCACTTGGCAACGCGCCAAGGATTGGGATGGTTCGCGCGACATCGTTAAAGGAACCCTCGTCCGGGTCACAGACGGCACGTTGTATAGCGATTCTTACTGGGCGGTAACCACCTCGAACCCGATCACGATCGGGACCACCGGTGTCACGATTGCCCAAGTTAACGCCTCGTTGAGCGGAGTGTCCGCGTTCATTCAGACTCTTATTGACGATGCTGATGCGGCGAGCGCAAGACAAACGTTACTGCTCGATGTCAAAGGTTCTGACGTAGCTTCTGCATCTACGATCAACCTGACAACTTCCACCGGCGATCTTGTTGATGTAACCGGCACGACTACCATAACAGCGGTCACCCTCGCGGAAGGCATGGAAAAGACGGTCCGGTTTACCGGATCGCTCTTGCTCACGCATGGGTCATCCTTGATTCTCCCCGACAGCGCGAACATTCAAACGGCAGCCGGTGATTTCGCCGTATTCCGTGGGTTCGCCTCAAGCGTCGTTCGCTGCGTTAGCTACCACCGTCTCCAACGGCATGGTTCGGACGTGGCATCGGCAGCCACCGTCAATCTCGACACGGCCACCGGAGATTTGATCGATGTAACCGGAACCACGACCATCACCGCGATAACGCTTGCCGAAGGACGTGAACGAACTGTCCGCTTTACCGGTGCGCTAACACTTACGCACGGGGCATCGCTTGTACTGCCGGGGGCCGCGAATATAACGACAGCCGCCGGAGACTTCGCGACGTTCAGAGGTTACGGGTCGAGCGTCGTGCGCTGTGTTTCCTACACCCGAGCGGCGGTCGAACCGCTCGCCATCGCTACACAGGCACAAATCGAAACCGGAACAGCAACAAACGTTGTCGTAACTCCTGGCCGTCAGCACTACCACAATAGCGCATGTAAGGCTTGGGTGAGGTGGACTACTGGCGGTGCGATTGACGCTGGCTACAACGTGTCTTCGATTACTGACTCAGGCACTGGAGATTGGTCGATAAATTTTACTAATGCATTTAGCTCAGGTGCTTACTCCGGGTGTCTCACGCCAATCGTATCAGGGGCGACCATGCACGATTATAAATTCGATAGTATGTCTGCGAGCGCTGCGGACGTTTTGTTTAGTGCAGAAACAAATGTTACCGCGATTCTTGCCGCATTCTTTGGAGACCAGTAATGGGTAAAAGAATTTTATGGCGCATGCCCGATGGAAAGATAGCTGTTACAACGCCGTGCGCGCCGGTTCTCGAAAATGAATCAGAAGAAGAATATCTGGACCGCATAGCTCAGAAGCTAATTGACGATGGCGTTGCAACCGCTTGGACTCGACTTCCAAATTGCCAATGCACGGAAATCCCCGAAGATCGTGAGTATCGAAACTCATGGGATCACGACGGCCAAAAAATCATACATAACATGGGCGTTGCACGAGAGATCCATATGACGAATATCCGTTCCCAGCGTAATGCACAACTTGAAAAGATCGACGTAGAGGTGCGCAAAGCGTATGGAGATGGAGAACGTATCGCTCAGCTGGAAGCGGAAGCGCAGCGTTTGCGAGACATACCGCAAACGATACGTCCACAGTTGAACGCAGCGACAACGATCGAGGAATTGCGAGAAGTAAAACCGTTGTGATGGGAAACAGGCCATGGACGCTTAACAAGCCCTCCATGGCCCGGTAGCAATAACTGGCGTGCGGGCCGTTATCGCTACTCACCACTCAAACCACCATTCAAAGGATGGAGGCCAAATGGCTGAGGCGGAACTTAAACCATACAGGGACGTTAAACCAGTCCCTATGGAAGAAATGCACCATGTCATTGAACCGGTTAGAGAAACCTGCCCCAAGGGGAAGGCGAATGGAAGTTAGTGGGCTAATCGAATTCATTAAATGGGGGTGGACAGTACTAGCGGCACACAACTGGTATCTCCACCGACGCGCTGACCACTTGCAGCAACAGCAGACCGAATTCGTAAAACGCAAAGAACTAGACGATACCGTCAATTCGTTACGAGCAAAGATCGACGATAACCACAGAGACCTCGCGCATCGCTTTGACGAATCGCGACGAGAAATGACCGAGCGTTTCGACCGCTTGTACTCACATCTCATCAAGGACAAGTCATGAACATTGACCTCCTCGAAAGAGATCTCATTAGGGACGAGGGGAAACGGAATAAGCCATACAAGGACAGCAAGGGCATTTTGACGATCGGCATCGGGCACAACCTCGAAGAGGGGATCAGTGACGAAGCGATCTCGTTCATTTTCAAAAACGATATTCAGACGGTAATCGAAGACCTCGACAGAAACATCCCGTGGTGGAAAACGTTGGACGAGGTGCGGCAGCGCGTACTCGCCAACATGTGTTTCAACCTTGGCATCGTAAGACTCCTCGAATTTCGCAAGTTCTTGATGGCTGCGCAGGCCGGAGATTACAAGACCGCCGCAAAAGAGATGATGGATTCGCTATGGGCATCGCAGGTCGGGAAACGTGCGGTACGTCTCGAACACATGATGCGAACAGGTGAGGACATCTAATGGCTCTCGAAACTATCGTTGCGTCAGTCGTTCTGCCGGCGGTTATCGACCTTGTGAAGGGCGGCGCAAGCGCGATCAGCCGCAAATTCATCGGCCTTTCCGTCGAAGACGAAATAAAGCTCGGCAATCAACAGGTCGAAAAGCTCAAGGCGATCGCCGCGCTCGACAATCCCCACGGCACCCCCAGTCAGTGGGTCATCGATGTGCGTGCGGTCTATCGCTATGCCGCCGCGACGTTGGTGATTCTCATCGGCTGCGCGGTCACGTTCTATGCCGCGCAGACAAATAACCAAAGCTTGTTGTTGCTCGGCATCGAACTAATCGGTTTCCCCTTCGGCTTCATCTTCGGCGAAAGAATGTGGCTCGGGTTCAAAGGTAACTTTTCCAAGTGAGGCGGCAATGAAAGTAAAACAGATCAAGCTCGATCCACAGACCGGCGGATTAATCACCGTCAAGAAAGACGGCGTAGCGGTGGAGCCTCAACACATCAGCATTCGAGAAGCCGACGAACATGCCGCGAACGAGAAGTTGGCGAACCCAGAAGCGACGGTGACGTACGAAGTGAACCAAGTTGTCGAAGCCAAACTGTACGAAATCGACATCCCGGACGAAGTTCCGCCTCCGCCTGAACCCCAACCGGCCCCAGACTTCATTCGTGCCAACGTGCCAAGCGCGCCGGTGGATGCTCCCGTATACGTATTTGGCATCAATACCAATCAGTCGTCGTGGCAAGTGTTATGGAATGGGATCGGCGTAGCTGGGCACCCGGTTACCATCGTTAAGGTTCCTGCCAATGCGTCCACCGTACCACTCACGGTAGGCGGCTATTCCGTTCCAGTGACCGCTAACAGCGGGAGACTCATCAACATAACGGATGGTCAGAGCCTTAAAACCGCGACGCAGAATATTCAGTCAGGAGATTACATCGTAATCCCAGAAGGAAACTGGCCGGAGCGTTACGACAACAACAACTGGAACGAAGCGAACTTCTGTCTCTTTGCAGACGGCACGCCGCAACTTCCGATTGCCTTCGTCTCCGCGCCCGGCGCCAACGTCATTATCGAAAACACGACCGCGTACCGTCCGAACTTCTGCTTTGGCGATAACGGAACGAGTAGGGCGGCTTCCTACATCTCGGTTTGCGGATTCCACTTGAAAGCTCAACAAGCCAACGTTTCCGGCGGCGGCAACACCGCAGACAGCAACCATCCTGAATCCGGCGGCGATAACATCATCATCATCGGAAACCTTTGCGAAATCTTGAACACCACCGCCAACACCATGACGGGGCTTATCTCCGTTCAGGGCGACCGCTGCAAGGCGCTGTACAACAAGCTGGTCGATCCCGTTGCTCGAACCATCATTAACAACAACCACGCGATCTACATTCAATGCGGCGCGGATGATGTCGAGGTTGCGTTTAACGATCTGACGGATCTTCGCATGGGGCACACCATCCAGGTTCACCAGGACGGAACACCGATGTTGTACACCAACATCAACATCCACGATAACTACATCCACTCGCCAAGCGACATGGACACTCGTGGTATTACGGTGAGCAACGTCGATAACAATTCGACCGTATTTATTCGCGGCAACCGCCTGAAAAACTTAGGCCAACAGTTTTCAGGAATCTGCGTCTATCGCGGCATGGTCGTTGTGGAAGATAACGTACTTGAAAATATTAACTCCGGCGGTATCGTCGTCAACGGCGGTTACGGAGGAACGCGTCTTGTTACTGCTCGACGCAACACCTTCACAAACGTTTCAGGCGGCAGATACGTAGCACAGAACGGAGCCAGCCTTTTAGACATTGATCACGACTAGCGACTCGCGCTGGATCGCGAAGCATGACGATTATTCGAGCGAGGAGAATAAGAGCCGCTATGCCGAGATACAGCATAACGGCCATTTCCCAAGTCGGGTCAATGCATTCTAGGAAAGGGTTACCGAACTCGTTTGAGTAGCAGGGGACTGTTTTTATTTCCATTTCTCCACTCCCTGGATAAATGCAAACGTTATTATCCGGCGTACCAACTCCCGGCGATCGATTGCAGACACGCGGGCGTAATATGCGGTTCGACGATTATTTCCGATCCGTAGCTAACTTCACACTGAACGCTATCAATACAAGCAATCTTTACCGCATAGGAATTCGGTTGGTTTGGAACCGGGTTGTCGTCGATTGAAATCCACGCGCGAGACCCGTCATCAAAACGTTTATAACTTGCATCTTCACGTAACGCTTCCGAATCGATACTTATCCGTACAGGCTCGCCAGGCGCCATGCGCCAAAGCTCATACTTATTTCCGATTCGCGAGTGCCAACTGCCATCGCCGGATCGAATGTGAACCGACGCCGATATTTTAGCGTGACAGTTTGGCGGGATGTACTGACATGCCCGCCAGCTACCACCGCCGACCTCGTTAAAAATGTACTGCGTTTCGTACCACTGACCTTGCGCACGATCCCGCGTATTCCCAAGACGAACGTGAGATCGGCATTGACCGTCGGACGCGATAACGGTGTTAATCGGCGAGACCGAAATTCGGGACATTACAGAAGACCCACCACCACCAGACCCACCACACGAAGTAACCAAAATACTTAGCAAGACAATCGTTAACTTTTTCATAAAGCGTCCTCGTTATTACGTTGTTATTCCCTAGTGACGCCGGGCGGGAAGCGCCCTTAATTCTGTTGCATTTATTCTTCACAATTTCAAACCGATGTCTATCTGCCAGTACAACAACGTGATTTTATTGGCATTTAAACATTCCATTACAGCCTGGTCGGTCCACCCTTATTGCTTACTTCTTGTTAATTCTCTCAATCATCTTTTTAATCTCTTCCCACCGCTGTGGGTAAACCCATATCTCTTTCGGAACCAAGCCAAGTGCCCGTAGGCGAATGCGTTGTTCCTTTTTGCGCTCTTTGGCGGTGGTGCTCATACGGGAATAATAGACTGTGACTAGTCACAAGTCAATAGGGGAACAACTCAACTCGTGGGCGTCGCAAGTTTGTACAACATCGTCGCCGGAAACCGATCCTCCCCGCCACTGTCCCACTTAATATGAACGTACCCAAGTTCATCAACGTGCGTCACGGTAGCCGGCTCATGCCTCATGATCCCCATGCGTGTTTCGACGCGGTCACCCGGTTTTAAGTCTTTGGCAAAGAGCATCGCTCTTTCGCTTCGCGGAGTTTGGCTATTAAATTGGCGCTCAAATCTTCAACGCCTTTGGCTCTGTTCAAATCAGCACAAATACTCAGATATTTTTCTATCTCCGGCAACAGCTCGGCGATAGGTTCGACAACCACTAACTGGTTAGCCAGCGCCACCTGACCATTATCATCTAGCTCTTGTCTTACGTATTGAATCGCACCTAACAACGGGTTATCAGTGTTATCGGCCATTACGGTAAACCTCGTCTAGTCGGTGAATCGATTCTTTAAATTTGTCCCACGCAGTCTCGCGATCAGTCGGAGTAGTCCATTGGGCAGACGATAATACAAAATCAAAGTTCTGGGCCGCTCTTATCACCGCATCCTGTGCGCGGGAGATTGCAATTGCTCTTTCTAATCGCTCTACAAAATAGCCGGACAGTTCTTCCGTACCGTGTAACGCTTCTTCTAACACCTTCGTTACTTGTGAGTCAGTCATATATTCCTCTCTTATCGTGTTGGGTTTTGGAGGCGGTTACCAGTTGTGCCAGTAACAACCCTTGCGGGCCACGGTACAGCTTCCCCTGGTACGCTTACCGTCGTTATTGCTGCGTTTTACCGCCTCCTACTCGCCAAGTAGCTCTCGCTTTCTAGGTAGCTACGACCTAGGTTGCTCAAAGAATACCGGCGAGCTGACGGCGGGTTAAACTCAACCGCCTACCGATACTCCGCAACACTTAATCGAGGACACCGCGCCCCTACTGTTTCACCTGTTCCGCAGTTCATGGTCAGGTGTGCCACCGGCGCGAGCCTCGAAACTTTTAATTAGCGCCCCGAAGACTCGTCTAGCTCGTTGGTACTTTCTAGAATTTCCCAATTCGCCTCAAGTTGTGTCCTGTCTCGGCTCGGGGCTACACCGGCTCTATTTTTCCACTCTGAGCAAGAGCGCAATCGGTACTCCGATACCGTTTCCCGAAAACCTTTCGACACTCTCGTCCGTCACGCCTACTTAACCGGGGCGTTCCGGTAATTCAGATACGAATCTGCCGGAATGTCTTTACTATCCTGGCGCAAAACGCATCACCTCCTAGTTTCGACACGTATTAACTAGGTCGTGTCAACCTTCACACCAATAAGACAATTCGGTCAATACCGCATCCTTTGGAGTTTCGCCGTCACCAAACGAATCCTCGTCTGCGAGTGTGGCTTGCCACGCGAATCGAGGCGAGTAGCGCGTGTAATAAACAAACCACGCTGCGTAGCGTATGCGCCAGAAAAATAATTTCATCCTTCCCCCTCATGCCGTATCTGAAATGCGCTTAGCATCTCTAATTATGGCCACCAACGAATCAACGATTTCGGCGCGAACGTCTTCGTCTACCGCTGCTAGCTCGTGCTTGATTCCGCGCCTGCCGCATAGGTCGCACAACACTCCGAGCGCAGCGCGTTCCGCCCAATCTTTAGGCGGCTTGCCATGGTAAGGATATTCTGCACCCAGTTTTAAATCTCTAATCGCATTGCTCATCCTTCCCCTCATGGATAGCCTAAAACGCCCGGAACGTTTTTATCGTTTCTCGATCTGGGCGCCGGTAGTTGAGCAACCAACTAGGCGCTTTTGTTAACTTGCCGTTCTTAGTTATATACACGCGTGTTCCGATGTCTGGTTGATTTGGGAACGTCTCGTTGTATTCGCGCAGTAGCTGCGCCATGCGCCCTTGCCAATCGTCCGACATTTCATGCATCAGGACGCGAGGCAATACCAAGTAGCGGGCGTAACTGAGGCCGAACCAAAGCCATAGTGCCTCTTCTCCGGGCTTGTCTACCTCGCTCATATCTTCCCCTCGTCGTCGCTCTCTCGTCCCACGGGCTGTTGATTGCGGGCGCGGATGGCTGCGACGCATTCAGCGTAGCCAATCAACCTGTCCGTCGGTTTATCGTTTTCAGCATCTAAGGCTTCACACGCTTTCGCGCATTCCTCCCGCTCCGCCTTAACAGCCTCCGCTATCATCGTCTCGACCGATTCATCCTTTTCGTCTTTGTAAAAATCTTTGGGATGAATCATCGTCACTGACATCCCAGTTTCGGCCAAGTCTTTGGCTATTAGTTGTGCAGTGACCGAAGTCGGTGGGGTGGGGGCGGCGAGAGCCATAGCCTCAAACACGTCAAAAACTCCATTTTCAAAAACACGCAAGCCAGCTCGATACATCTTGGCGTCGGCCTCTACAGGCACCCACTTCCACACCTTCCCGTCGACCGAAGTCGGTGGGGGAGGGGCGGCGGAGAGCATGGTTCCGTACCATCTCGCGATCTTCGTTTCTTGTATGACACGACGATCACCATTCAGATGCTTATCAATAACCGATGACAGCATTGCTTCCGTCGGCTCCGCCGGCACCAAGCGCCACACCTTCCCGTTCTCATCGGTGAACGTACCGTCGGGGTTGGGGGTTAGCATTTTTCTAGGTTCCATCGTGTAACACTTCGTCGTTGTAAACCAACATCGCTAGAGTGCGTAGCGCATCTGCTATCTCGTCAGGTCCGAATGGGTGATTGATCGCCACCGCATGGTGGCGGTCGTTTGACCAATCCAGCCTGATTTCCGGTACGCCACCAAACTGCGTGGTATAGATCTTTTCCAGCATGGGTTTTAGCATTGGGGAGGCTCCACATAGTCTTCGCCGACGCCATCTTCATCTACCACGTAGCAGCCTTTGCCGTGGTTTCGGTAGCCTTCGGCGTCTGGTGTAGCACCGCAGACTTTACATTCAGCCCCACCAGCCTCCGAACTCGACGCCGATCTATTCTCACCCTCAACGTACCCAATTTCGTAAGCCGTGTCCTCCGCCGATCCTGGTTTGTAGGGACTTTTAAGCCCGTCGTTTTCTAGGCCATGCCCCATGCCGGATTCATACGCATCGCAAATAGCGCGGGTGTCAAGATACTGAATGCCGCCAGGCGTAGAGGCTGCCGCCGATTCGGGGTGAAGTGGCGCGCCGGATTCGATGGATACGATGGCTTCTTTTATCCAGTCGCAATGAACCTTCATGATGCGTTTGTAGTACTCGGCATCCTGGCGGTCTAAAATAATGTCGTCTCGAAGGCGTTCAAGAAGATTCACTAACGCATCCCTTTGGGCGATGGCTTGGTCGCGGTCGTTTGCCAGGCATATTTTGCAGCCGGGAGCGATTACGTCGGTATGGGCCTCGCAATCGCTGTACTCAGTCACAGCGCCGCGATAGATATTTGCCAGCTTTTTGCTTGCTTCTAGTTCTTTCTCCAACTCCGCATTACGAGCCTTCAGCTCCTGACGGTCGCTATCCGCGATTTGCCATGCAGCAAACCACCCACCATCCGGCGTTGCTTTAAACGTTGCCAATTCGCGTTTCAGGTCGGTTAGTTCGGTTTCGAGTTCTTTCGCCTTGTAGTACATGCTGGCTAGCGCGTACCCCATTGACTTGGGGCCGTCGCCGTTAATCTCGATAAGGCGCTGAAGCTTTAACCACTCGTCATCAGTTTGCGGCGTCTTGCTCGCTTCATTCGTCACCGGCTTATTTCTTTGTGCTTTTTCGCATAGGCCAGTCTGTATGCATTCAGGATTTCCGCAATCCATGGCACTGGCGCACGTGCCAATCTGTATTGCTTCATTCGTCATCTTCTAATTCCTCATTGGCGCAGCGTTCGCACATTCCCATCTCCGCCTCATGCTTATATTTGAGGTCGATTCCGCAGACATTGCAGTCGTCGAATACAAGTTGTGCGCGGCGCTCATCTGGTAGATCGGTTAGCAATATCCGTTTCATCGCTATTCCATTCTCTCAATAGTGGGGGAGGGTTTAGCCGTGAATTCAGGTTTTGCATCTCGCTCAACGATAAACCTACCCAACTCTTTATCTTCGCTGGTAGCAAGAACGAAAGTTAGAGGAAAGCTATATTCCCATCCTCCACGATTGTAATGCTCGTGCTCTGCAGCTTCTTCAGCTAATTCATGGAGGGCATATTCATATTTATCATTTAGGTAATATCCATTCCCATAACGACTTGGGAACGATTGCGCGCTTTTTATCGACATCCCGTGCTCGACTATCCAATATTTGAATTGAGGCATTTCGTTGTCCTATTCATGATCTAAGAAGCTATAGTGGAGGGCGCAGCAGGACTCGAACCTGCAACCCTCGGAGTAGAATTCCGATGCTCTATCCGTTGAGCTATGCGCCCCAATTCGGTCACAAATTGGTCACACTGAACAGTTAATAAGTATCTAATCATGAGTATTCACAATTAGACATTATTGAACTATTACAAAGACTTGGTTTGTAAGTGATTGATTTACAGGTAGGCAAGAAAGGACTGCAAATCCGTGTACGCCGGTTCAATTCCGACCCCAGCCTCCACTCACTTTCATCTACAAAACAAGTCATTTCCTGAGATTGTAGCAAAGTAGGCTTTACTTCGTTTATCCTCGCGGTCACAAATCGGTCACACTGAACGAGGAAATTATGGCCGTTATCAGGAAGCGAGTGAACGGAAAGTTTCAAGCAATCGTCAGGCGCAAAGGTGTTCCGCCGATCTCTAAAGTTTTCAAACACAAAGCCGACGCCGTAGCGTGGGCAAATCTCACTGAGTCCGAAATTGATAGAGGCGATTTCGTAGACCGCTCCGAAGCCGACCGATTGACGCTTAAGGAGGCATTTGAGAAGTACAAAAAAGAAGTCACCTCGAAGAAGAAGGGCAAAGCCCAAGAGACGACCAGAATCAATTATTGGCAACGACACACATACGCCAAGTATGTCATTGGGAAACTCAAGGCTACTCACTTTGGAAAGTGGAGAGACGAAGAACTCGCGGCCGGGAAATCTGGTAGCACCGTCGCCATCCATTTTTCGCTCGTATCCCATTTATTCAACCACGCCCGCAAGGAATGGCAGATTCCTGTCAGAAATCCCATTGATGACCTGTGGAGGCCGGACAGAGGGAAGGGGAGAACTAGACGGCTCATTGGCGACGAAGAACAGCGCCTTATAGAAACAGCAAAGGAAATCCACCCGCTGTTCCATTACGTTATCCTGTTCGCCATCGAAACCGCCATGAGACGCAGCGAAATCGCTCTCATGCGACGCTCTAATCTGAGGGGCAATGTTTACCACCTCGCAGACTCGAAAAACGATCTGGCGCGAGACGTTCCACTTTCCGCCAAGGCTAGACACATCCTTACCGAACTCCCGGCCCGTATCGATGGAAGAATCTGGCCGTTTAGTGCTAGAACGATTTCCGCCTATTTCAAAGAATCCGCCGACACCGCAGGCATTCAAAATCTTGTCTTCCATGATTTGAGGCACGAAGCCACGAGCCGTCTTGCCACGAAATTCGAGGCCCATCAACTCGCCAAGATCCGGGGCGATAAGGGTCTGGATATGGTTATGCACTATTACCACCCAACCGGCGACGAGCTGGCACGACGACTCGATCATTCGTAGTCTCTCGCTCCAATTCCTTGCACCAGTTTTCCACGGTTTCCTCGTTCCAGCAGATTTTCCGGCCACGTCGAAACCAAGGGGGGATAGCGTTTGTTCTGCGCTGAATATGTGCGCGAATAGCGGCTTCCGTGGTTCGTAGAATTCGTGCAATGTCAGGTACGTATAGGATCATGGTGATACCAATGTCGGCGTTTGAAAGGAAAGAATCTCACAATACCCCGTGTAGCAGTCGTAAACGGCTCCGCCGATACGCTTCTGCTGAGTGACACTCCAAGAGGCAGGAATGGCGAAATAGTGGTAACTGTTAGGGTTCCAGACGACGTAGGACTTGACGCCGCTAGAATCCTCTAAGGTCACGGTCCAGTTATTTTTTGCATCGACAGTGAGCGCCTTAAGCTTCTTGCCGACCGTCCATTGAGCGATCTCGTTATAGGCATTGCCAGCGGCGGTTAACGTAACGTTGTCGGTCGTCAACCGAACGCCCATACATTGGTTGTCGTAGGCGTACCAGAAGAAGCGATCTATCCCACTTGCCCAATTGATGAGGTAGGCGCGAGCAACGTAGTTCGATGAATCGTTGTCGTTTAGCTGATTGCATCCGTTCGTTGGTAGTACGCCTTGCTCGGTGTTCCAGACGCCCAAGGTTTTTCCGACGGTATAGTTCGTCGCGAGATTCCGGACTGTGGGCGCGTAATATTTGTAAATCTTCTCCGGCGCCGGATCTACTTCATTCACGTACATATGATGAGCAAGGATGTCAGCAGAGTAACCACCGCCGATCCGCATGAAGTATTCGGCGTAATCGAGGTCAGCGAAGGCAGGCGTTAATACCTTGTTCTGCGGATCAATAGCCTTAAGGATGCTGTAGGCCGACTGCTGCATTTCCAGAAGTTTCTCTGGCGTGCCGGTGTAGAACATGCCAGGCGTCCACGGAAAGCCCGGTTCGTTCCAGATTTCCCAATGCTTGATGACGCCTTGGTAACGTGTGGCAACAGCCGTTACCCACTGGTTCCAGGATTCGAGGCTGGCGGGTTCAGAACTACGTCCAGGGCCATATGGGGAATATTCTGTAGGACGTGCCGATGCCCACTCGGGAGTACGACCAAGGTTCATCACCAGCTCAACATTGCGCGACTGAGCATCCGCAACGAGAGCATCCAAGGCGGTCCAGGTGTAGACGCCTTGAGCTGTATTGATCGTATCCCACGATGTACCGTGCGGACCGTCCCAGATTCGTCGCGCACCGATCGACAGAGACGGCCACAGATATGAAACGTTCTGGTGAAGGTGCATTCCGAAGTAAGAGGGCGGTATTACTTTTGACGTGAGCTGCTCGAAGTACGAAGCTGACGCCATGCCTTCGTTGACCGTTAGGCTTGCGTCATCGACCCATAGAGTGCCAGGTGTTTCGGCTTTAACAACAAACCGAGCATTCGCATTGTCGGCGCCGGAGGTAAACCGGTATTGCGTCCAGACAGGAGCAACGATTACGACCTTCGCGCCATAGGCAACGCCGGTATCGGCATGCTGTAGTGATAACCGAACCCGCTGCCACGTATTCGATTTAAGCCATACCGACGCGTCATAAAGTTGACCGGTCTGTAGTGGAACACCAGCGCCGCCGGTGTAAAGAGATGTCGGTTCCGTGACATCAATTCGTTGAGAGTACGAACCACTGTAGGCGTCGGAATCCGAGACAAACGTACCATTCCCGCCAAACCACCAATAGGGCGAGAACACCGTTCCTTGAGTCTCAAACCCCCCGTTTTGCAAAAGATTCGCCTTTACCGACAAAGGCAACAGCAACAGCAAGAGTAGAATTTTCCGCACAAAATTCTCCTTTGACTGGGTTAAAAGAATGACTTCTGCCAAGCGAGCTTCTCGGCCTTAACATCTGGCTCGCGACCGTAACGTTTCGGATTAATTAAAACGAGATAACAGGGGTCCATCTTGTTTGCTGGTAAAGTGTCGCCCCAGAATTTTTTGCACTCGTCGTATTCCTTTTGGAGGACGGAAATATCCGTAGGCGTAGGCTTAGGTTTTTCCTGCACCGCTAAGTAAGTAGCGACACTCATAACGGCGATTGTTACTAGCAAGGAAAGCGCGAGTTTGTTCATAGCTCCTCCGGCAATTTGATAGCAGGAACCGGCCGCGAGTAATTCGGAAAGTCAGACGGACGCGCTTTTCGGAATGTCGTCTCACTACGAAGTAGCTTGCTCGTCTCCTTATCGAAAAACTCCTGCACTATTTCGATTTCGACGACAAGACCACAATGCGTAAACACCATCGCCAACTGCCCCGTTTGTTTCCCTTTAACTTCGTCTTCAGTCCCGAACATTTCCGGTTCTCCTTTCGTTTTTGATACGTTCGTAAATTTCCTCTCGGTGTACCGGAATTTCCTTTGGAGCCAAAACACCGATTCGCACTTGATTCCCCTTAATCCCTAATACGGTTGCTTGTACATCGTCGCCGATACAAATCACTTCACCGATTCGTCGCGTTAAGATAAGCATTCCGTTTCTCCTCGTTATTCGTTACCGTAGGCGCGAATAAAATTGACGACCTGGTTTAGTTCGTCGTTGAACTTGTCCACCGCGTTCGATAGAAGCTTTATGTATTCTTCGTCTCGGTGGGCGCGCTTCACGAACAACGGAAGGCGCGGCCAATAAACGACGATGTCGATCCATTCGCGTTCAGCAACCCACAAAACGCCCTGGCATTGCGCTTTGTGTTCCGGCGGGAACTCGTCTCGAATGAGCGTTTCGATAAGGATGTGCGGAAGCGCTGTTTTGATCTCTAATGCGCCGTCCGTACCGATAAGCGAGTCCGGGCTGCATCCTTTCGGACCGTTTTTGACGAACCCGATTTGTTCCGGCTGAGCATCTTTGACGAAGGCGTACAAACCTCGCGCCTCATCTTCCATCAGCTTCCCGCGCTCAAGATGTTGGTTCGTGTATTTCTCCATCGGCTCGCCGGTGATAATCTCGCCGGCAAGCTTAAGCATGTACGTCTTGCGCGTTTTACTTTCGCCGCCGCCTTTGCCGGACGCCATGATGGTCGAAAACTCCGAAGCCGTAGGGATGCCGGCTCGAACCTTGAGCCATTCCGGCGATCCCTGTTCGCAATTAATGATTTCCATTACTTCGGCTCCTTGCGCTTGCGCTCAAGAGCAGCGATGGCCATGGAGAACATATTTGCTGGAATGTCCTCGACGATCTGGATTTGGACCTTCCCGGCCTTTGCTAGGTAGCTGAGAAACTTGGCTTTGTCGGCTCCTGTTTCGTCCAACATCGCATGAATATCTGCGGCCTGAGCCCCCGTGATCGTGGTTACAGGCTCAGCACTAATGCCGTCATCGTCCATATCCTTCGCGGCCATGCCAGTCGCGGCGAGCAGGGTGTACCTTTGTAGATACGTGACGGTCGAGCCAAGCGCCTGAATGTTGTTCTTCTTGCCTGACATATCAGCGCCGGCCTGAAGCGATGTCGACTCGCTATGTCCTTGGATGTGGGTGATGACGCAAGTAACGCGGATTTGCCCGCCTTCTAACTGTTCTGTGGTCCAACGATGGCTTAAGCCGTATTTGCTCAAAGCCTCGGTGATTACGTTAACGACATGGTGCAAGGTGGCGTGGTCGTACTTCGTATCGCCGAATGCAACGGTCTTGTTTTTGAACAAGGTAGGCGGGTTCGCTTTAAACTGGTTCATGGCGGCTACCCAGGCTTTGCGCGCCTCGTTCTTCTCCCATCGCTCTTGCAGCTCCATGAGCTTCTCAAGCTTTTGGAGGTCTGCGCCTTGCTGCACAGCCATGGCAAGCAGGGCAGATGGGGTAGCCGGTGTTGCCGGAGCCACTTCAGTCTTATTTTCGACTTTTGCTAAGTTGCTCATCGGTATCTCCGTTTACGTTTCTTTATCGAAGTAACCCATATCGCCCAATAAGCGATAAGAGCGAGTGAGATGTGATAGGCGAGGTCGAGGGTCATTTCAGAAATACCTTTTCAATTCTGAAATGCTTCGTGTCCGAATACTTCTCAAGCATTTCCAGCTGCTCTAGCGCGTCGTTTTCAATGTGGTACGCTTGCACCAAGCCGTCGATAGCTCCGCGCGTGTACCCCCAAGCAATTACGTAAATCGTTTCGTTATCCATTGTTCTCACCCATTCCAACCCTAACCATTCCCCCGAATAACATCGCTACGATGAATGAAGTAGTGATGTAGAGGAGGAGGGACATTTCATTCCTTTTCGTTTGCCTTGGAATCAAGATCGGCCAATTTTTTTCGCAAGTCTTGCCGATCTTTGTGCAATAACATTCGTTCGATATCCGGAAGCGGACCCTTCATGATCGAAGAGATGTTGTTAATTTCAGCGACTAGTTGTTCCCGGTTCATTTTTGCTACCCAACTCCCATTTTTCTTCGTTTAATTTCCTCATCCACCGCAGCATCTCGTGCGTTCTCGGAGGTGAATTGGTCTTCGTACGCTTTGATTGCGTGACCGAGATATCTTTCGTTCAGCATTCCGATCTGCATTAAGTCTCTGCTCTTGATCGCATCCCACAGGCTCTCAAGTTCCGATCTAGACAAATCGTCGGTCGCTTCTTTCATGCATTCGGCTTTGGTCATGGGTTCCATTTATTTGGCCTCGGCGTTGGCAATTGCTTGTCTCACCTGCTCTACGAGATACGGAGGAACGGAATTACCGGTTTCATGAGCATGGAAATAAATTTTCATACAGGCCAATAAATCATTCCGGCTCTTTTCCATCTTCCGAAGTTTCTTCAAAAGTTTCTCGTCGTAACGCGGATGGTTGTAGTACTTCGATCCGTGTTCTACGAGCGCGTCGGTTTCGGGTGTGTCGCTCATTTACGCTCTCCGATTCTCAATCTCGAAAATCTTCAATCGATGTCTCGCGATATGCGACTTGCACGTATGGATCGCTTCGTCTTCCATCGCTTTACGTCTGCGAGCGTCTTGGATGTAGTCATCTAAATCCTTGATGCTCTTTTCGAGAGAGCGGATACGAAAACGAGTGATGCGCTTCTTTAGGAATTGTTTGAGCATTCCCGTGTCTCCTAAGCGGCCTTGATGAGATATACAAAAGAGGTCATGCCAACCAAGAACACCCAATAGCGTTTTTCGTTTGTGCGCCATCCAAAACAAACGGCGATCACAACCGCCAACACGATGCCAGCTAACAATGGGTACGAAAAACCCGTCATCGTCCGATCTCCGTTTCGTTCACTTCGCTTTACTGCTGCGTGGCGGGCGCCACCATAGCGAGATCAACCGCATCTTCAGCAACGCCCACCACGACTACACGCACCCTCGGCGGCAACCCTGAGTAGGTCTCGTGTTATGCCAGCCTTGCTTTTGCGCGGGGATCAATCCGCGCTCACTCATGCTCTGTCGCCTTACTGGTGGAGCGGGCCGGGCTTGATACCGGCTGTGCGCTTCTTGGGTGTCGGTCAACCGGCGCTTGGTGATGTTCACGACAACACGGCTGCCGTGCCGATTTACCTGCGTGTCCTTCCACGCCGCCGCTCCGTAACTCTTTTGCTTTCACGCTCTCCACAAGCCGCGCTACTTCCTCACTTGTTCGCCAGCTTGGGGACTCCATCCTTTCGGACTTCGCCCTGTTGCCAGTCATGCCTACCGGGGGCTTACCGCCACGGTGGTGAGGCTATGGAGATAACTATATACAAGTTATACTTGTCTTGTCAACAAGTTTAATGGATATTTTTTGACGAAGAAAACTTGTGTGAATTCAGAGGCTTAAAAAATTAGGGTAAATACCTGAGGGGGGTTAACGCTTTTTCTTAGTGCTTTTTGCCATTTCTGTGATGGCATTAAATAGGGCAGTTTTCTCTGGCTCTTTTAAGTGCATCCAGGATTGCGCAAGAGTAATAGCGTCTTTGTCGAGGCTATCAATTTCCTCGACGCCGAACTGTAACCATGCAGGACTACGCTCTACAGCAGCCGCGATTTCCTTTATTCGCCGTGGACGTTTAATCAACCCAGCCTCTATTTGTTGGACTGTTTGCTGGGTTACGCCTACCAGTCTGGCCAGTTCCTCCTGGTTCAGACCTTTTTGCTCCCTGGCAAACCGAAGTCGTTCCGCTAAAGATTTCATTTTTATCCGGTCATCCATTCGTTTGCAATACCCACACAACATATATTTATTTATCTTGTGCTTCAAACAGTTAAAACCTGTTGCAAATACAAGTCTAAATTGTTTATACTCGGAGGTATGAGTAAGAAAGTTCTGCATCAAGTTATCGATCACTTCGGTTCGCAAAAAGCCATGGCTAAGCAACTCCGCTGTACGCAGCAGGCCATTAGTTTGTGGTTGAAACTCGAAGTTCCTATCAAGCGAGCAATTCAGATTGAAAAAAAGACGGGCGGGAAGTTCACGCGGGAACAACTGCGTCCGGATGTTTTTTTGTCGAGAGCAGCATAAAAAAATTTGACCACAAAGCCGGCATACAAATGAAAACAAATTTCTTGCAAGCCGAATTACCCCTGGGGCCAAAGAAACGGGTTCCGCACCCGCTAGACCTGAAAACGCTTTACGCAAAAACCACCTACAAAGCAGCCCTTAACTACGTAGTCCAGTGCGGAAACTTTGAGGATTACAAAGAAATCTGCGACGCCCTGGATTTGGACGCCGGCAACTGGACCAGGATCTTGAAGGGCGACGCCGCGCTTTCTCCCGAGCGCGAAGAAATCCTAGAGAAACTCTGCGGCAATGAAGGGCTGATGTTATGGCGCGCCCACAAAAGAGGGAAGGGGGTTTATGACCTTCAGGAATTCAAAGACAAGCGCATTGCCGAGCTAGAGGCAGAAGTAAACAAACTGCGTGGCGAGATCGAGACATTGGTGAAGTACGGCGTTATCCAAAAGTCGAAGTAGCAATGCGGCATTGCCGCAACAGAGAGAACAATGGCAAGGGCGCGTAACGTGAAGCCATCACTTTTCAAGAACGAAATTCTCGGCGTGGCGGACCCTCTCTGCTCGCTGTTGTTTATCGGACTGTGGCAACTTGCAGATCGAGAAGGGCGACTCGAAGACCGCCCCATGCGCATCAAAGCAGAACTATTCCCCTACCGTGACGGCATCGATGTTAACGCCATGCTCACATGGCTCGATAGCCAAAAAGACGGTGATGGAAATCCCGAGTTCATCGTTCGCTACGCAGTTGGCGGACAAAAGTACATTCAAATCATTAACTTCAAGAAGCATCAGAACCCGCATCAGCGGGAAGTGGCGAGCGTTATACCTCCGTACTTACCTAAAGAAGACGAAGCACAACCTAGGCACAACCTAGGCACAACCAAGGCAATGCCTAGCCCGGCTGATTCCCTTAACCCTCTTCCCTTAACCCTTAACCCTATAGTTGCGCGCAAGCGCGCTACCCAAGCTCCGGAAACTTTTGTCATCGGAGAAAAGCTTGAGGAGTGGTTGGGCGAGCAGGGCCTTACCACGACGTCCGTGGCGGAGGAGGTCCACCACTTCCTCGACTACCACAAGGCCAAGGGGAGCACGTTCCTCGATTGGGACGCCGCTTTCAGGACGTGGGTTCGTAACTCAAAAAAGTTCAAAGCCAACGGAACGGCGAAAGGGAAGAAGACCGTCGCCGACTACCGCCGCGAATCCGAAGCCGCGATTCGTGCCGGCGACTCCAACACACGGAAGCTAACCCATGACTGAATGGACCGAACAGGCCGTCAAGAAATGGTGGTATCGCATGGGCGAGATTTTCGGCACCCGTTGGTACGAGCAGAACGGACCGGAAGCATCGAACCTCTGGCAACAATCCATCACCGAATGGACGTTGAAGCGCGGCGCGGCAGTCATCGAACACTACCGCACATCCGGCCTCGCTCATCCGCCCAACATGTCGGAAGTCGTCCACACCGCACGCACGTTACGAGGCGTAGACGCCCCGGAGCCTATTCAGCACAAGCAGCGCGTCGAGTATCACCCCGACGTAACGCAATTCGTCGAGCAGAGATTGAAGCTCAAGAAAATTACTAAGCAATACGAAAGCGTAATGCTACCCGGCGAAGGCTACGGCGATTACATAAAAGCCATGTACGAGAGCGGGCTAGGCAAAGCCGAATTCGACAAGCGGCGTTTAGCACGTTTCAAGGAGACACCATGCGAAAAGTCATGACACCAGCATCTCGCAGAACAGACCCGTCGACATCGTACGACGCCGAACGTTGCCACAACCGCAGCGGCGAGCGAATACGACAACAGGAGATCGCTCTGCAGTTGGTGAGACTCTATCCGAGTCGCACGTCAGACGAACTCGCGGAATTCGGTTCGCTAAACCGTTACCAACTCGCGCGCCGGCTGCCTGAACTTGTAACTGCCGGTGCTGTGGAGAAGGGCGAACCGCGGAAGTCATTCAAAACCGGCCGCAAGGCACTGACCTGGAACGCGAAATGAACAAACCAGAATCCAAGGTCTGCTCCTGCGGCGCAACTTTCTACCGCCGAGACAGAGACAAAAAGAGTGAATGGGACAAACGCGTCTCATGTTCTCGCGAATGTTCCAATTGGGCCAAGGGCAGACAAGTTATTCGCACGCAGCCCTTAACGTATCTCGATCAACTTATCCGAATGAAGTGGAGCAAGGCGGCGTGAACCACGAAGAAATCACAAACCTAGTTGTAAGGGTCAATCCGGGAACGGAAGACCCTGATGCAACGTATTCAGAATTTAAATTCTCGGACCCACAGTTTTATAACTTGATCCGTCTGGCATTCGGCATGGTGGACGAAAAAATAAAAGATATTTCGATTTACTCAGATCACATCCGCGTGAACTGGGACTACGGAAGCTTAGAAGATGAATAACTACCCCTCCTGGATCTGCCACGACTGCGGAGTGAGATATGAGCGCAATTAGCGGAACAAGACGACAGTACAAAAAGAAACCCGTTAAAGGCATGAAAACTACGCCTCTGTATCACAATGATCCGTTAATGATGGGGGCGTGGGCGGCGTGCCTTTCTTGGGCCATCAGTAAGCCGGAAATAAGAGAAGCATTCAAGAAAGAAACTGGACACGATATTGATTCGATAGTGGCGGCTAAAGGTTTGAACAAGTTGATTGATGAATCAACAGGGCGAACCAGAGAGACGATGCACGCATGGTGCGATTGGGCAACCAAAAATATTTGGGGCGCCGACTAGGTATATGCAAACCCGAATCGTGCTAAGCCGCCCGGAAGACTTCACCAGAGCCAAAACCGCTCTAGTGAGCCTATGGCAACACCGTGGCGGCGAACTACACGAACTTCTCATAAAGGAGTACGAAAACCAGCGAAGCATCGAGCAGAACGCAAAATTCCACGCGCTTTGCGGCGACATTTCTAAACAAAAGACTTGGTGTGGCGAACACCAAAGTACGGAAGACTGGAAACGTCTGCTCGTCGATGCGTGGATGAAGGCGACAGGCAGAAAAATAAAAATGCTCCCGTCTCTCGACGGCAACGGCTACACGACCATCTACCAGCAGACCAGCAAACTAGGCGTTAAGAACATGGCGGAACTTATCGAATACACCATAGCGTGGTGCGTCGATAACAACATCCGTTTCTACGAATACCGAATGGAGGATGCGGCGTGAGAAATTTATTTAGGAATTGCTGGAGAGAAATTGCTGAGGCCGTCGTTGTGTGGGCTTGCGTAATTGCGTTTTTGATTATGGTGGTTAAGTTGTTCGTTTCGTGCGCTTAAGGTTTAGGAGGGGATATGAGCAAAGAATTTAAGTTGGAGAACGCAGCGTGAAAAAGGAAGAAGAAAAGTTTTTCGAGATGCTTGGCGATATAGCCGAAATAGCAAAAGAAAACGCAACACTTCGCGGCGAGAACACACAACTCAAAGAACGCGTCGCATTTCTTGAAAAGTTAGTGTCCGAACTGCCGCGTAGGGCTTAGGAGGAGGTATGTCGTTTCAACGCGATCTACAGGAATTAATAAATCGCTACAGCCAAGAAAAAGAATCTTGCACGCCAGATTTCATTCTGGCCGGCTACTTGGTTAATTGTTTGGAGGCGTTTAATCGCGCAAGCGTTGCGAAACGCGACTGGTATGCGCGGCCGCCGAAAGAGATCGTCGAAAGAGAATGAACCTCAAGTCCAAAACGAAGAAATGAGCTTACAGAAACTAACCGTCCGCGAAATCCCAAAACTTCGCGAGTCCGCGAGAGACGCGCCGCATTGCTTCTGCTGCGGCATGCCGAACATAAACGGAAACCTGGTGCTCGCGCACGCAAACGATTTACGTCTCGGTCGCGGCGCGTATTTCAAAACACCGGACTACTACGGAGCCATTCTCTGCAAGGAATGCCACGACATTGTTGACGGGAGAAAGCGCGTGGATTTGTCGAAGGATCAAAAACGCGAAATGCACCGTACCGCACATGAAAAAACTCTAATGTGGTGGATGGAGGATGGGTATTTGAAATGAGGAAATACCGTAACAAGCCAGCGGTAGAGGACGGCTATCGCTTCGACTCCCAAATGGAACTCGCTCGGTACAAAGAGCTAAAGCTTCTCCAAGCCGCGAACGAGATTAGTGGTTTGGAAATCCACCCAAAGTTTCCGCTAAGCGTGAACGGCCAAACCGTCTGTATCTACATCGCTGACTTCGCTTACAACGATGTTCGTCGTGGAACATTGCGCGTTGTCGAGGACGTAAAGGGAATGAAAACCGCGCTTTACTCGCTGAAAAAGAAGCTAATGAAGGCGTGTCATGGTATCGAGATTCAGGAAATACGCCGCAGAACCAAGGGGATTACACATGCCAGCACCTAAAAGAGACGAATCGGAATGCCAAGACAAGTTCATCGACGGCCTCATCAATTCTCAGAAGGAGGTGTCTGTATACCTCGCTAGCGGGATAAAACTTATCGGAATTATCAACGGAGCGGATCGGTACACGGTACTAATGACGGGTGATTACGGTACGCAGCTTATTTATAAAAGCGCGATCTCGACCATCTGCCTTTACACGCGCGCGCCGACCTCAAAGTACGACCGATCCGCGAGGGGCTCATGAGGAACGTCCTGATCACTGGCGGGACAGGGTTTTTCGGGCGGGCATTTGTTCGCCGGTTGTTGGAAACAAACGCGGCCGAGCGTATCTGCATCTACTCGCGCGACGAGTACAAGCAAGCCGTGATGCGCGATGAATTCGAAGACGACAAACGCCTTCGCTGGTTCATCGGAGACGTGCGCGATCTTTCCCGCATGAAACGAGCGATGGAAGGAATAGACACCGTCGTTCACGCCGCCGCGCTCAAACGCATCGAAGTCGGAAACTACAACCCGACGGAGATGGTGAAAACGAATGTCTACGGCACAATGAACGCCGTTGACGCAGCGGCGGACGCCGGTGTTAAGAAGTTCGTATTCCTGTCCACCGACAAGGCGTTCGAGCCAATCAGCCCATACGGACAAAGCAAGGCGCTCGCCGAGCGAATCGTTCTCGTATCGAACGACACCTACGGGAAATACGGGCCAAAGTTCTCGGCGTGTCGGTACGGCAACGTCGCCGGCTCCACCGGTTCCGTCATTCCGCGCTGGCGCAAGATCCTCGAAAAGACTGACACCGTCCCCGTAACGCACCCTGACGTGACCCGTTTCTACATGACGAAGGACGAAGCGGTCGATCTCGTTCTTAAGGCTATCGACACCATGCGCGGCGGGGAGACGTTCATTCCGACGCTGCCGGCCTATCGGCTCGCCGATCTCGCCGACGCCATGAACGCAAACATCAACATCGTCGGACTACCGAGATTCGAGAAGATGCACGAGTCGATGGAAGCGGGCGCGAGCAGCGAACACGCGCGACGAATGGGCGTTGAGGAAATTCGCGAGGCATTGCGGCATGTCTGACCAGCGGCACAAGAACGTAAAGGATGTCTCCGGGAAACGGTTTGGCCGTCTTGTCGTGCTGTCTTACGCCGGGTCAAAGAATCGGGAATCTCTCTGGTTATGCCGATGCGATTGCGGGAAAGAGAAGATTGTAAAGCGAGGAAGTTTGACAGAAGGACACACCAAGTCATGCGGTTGTCTGTTTAGAAAATCCAACGGCGACGCAAGCACGCGTAAGGGGCAGCAGAGATCGAGGGAATATGCGGCGTGGGCCGGGATGATATCTCGTTGTGAGAATAAGAAAAACGCCAGTTGGCACAACTACGGGGGTCGTGGCATTAAGGTTTGCGAAAGATGGAGGAAAAGTTATGCCAATTTCATAGCCGACGTGGGGCGCCGACCTTCAGAACGACATAGCTTAGACAGAATAGATGTTAATGGAGATTACGAACCGGCCAACGTTCGATGGGCGACAACGAAACAGCAACAAAAAAATAGAAGACCGTTTCAATACAAAGGATGGAGGCAGTCAGCAAAACACGCGTGGGCGATCGTAAAAGATTTTGAACGCGTAATTGCAAGCTATACCGGCGCTCCGTACGCGGTTGCTGTGGATTCATGCACGAATGCGCTTCTATTGGCGGTTGCGTACTTCTCAAGAGAAAAACGAAATCAAGGTTTCGTGGAAATACCGAAGTTTACTTATGTCGGTGTGCCGATGAGCGTTCGCAACGCCGGTGCCACCGTGCGCTTTCGCGATGAGTATTGGAATGGCAAATACCAGTTAAAGCCGTATCCGATTTACGACGCTGCGAGGCACTTCACGAGCGGGATGTATATCCCAGGATCGCTGATGTGTTTGAGTTTTCATTGGACCAAGCACCTGCCAATCGGCCATGGCGGAGCGATCCTTTGCGATGACGAAGAAACCGTCTCGTGGTTAAAGCGCGCTCGTTACGATGGTCGAACCGAGGGTGTTGCCCCTAAGTCAGATAATTTTACTCAGATTGGGTGGCATGTGGTTATGTCGCCAGTATCGGCCGCTCAAGGGCTTCTTCTTATGTCCGACATGAAAGAGCACAACGAGCCGTTGCCATGGGGCCCGAACACAAGCTCCGATTATCCAGACTTATCACAATTCGAGATATTCAAATGACCCAAGTAAACGGCCACGACCCCAGCAAAAGCGGAAGCGTAGACGTAGCGATCGGGATATCGCAAGGCAAAGTGCTTATCCATTGGCAGCGCCCCACGACGTACATCGCGTTCGATCCGCAGAACGCGTATGAATTCGGCGAGATGATGGCGCGCACCGCGCACAAGGCGCGATTTGGAGAAGACGCGCCAGACGACCGCAGTTACCTCGCGCAGCAAATTCGCGCGCGAGTCACCGAGGAGTTACGCGACCGCATGGTCATCCGAACCATGCACGTGATTCGTTCACTGCAAGAGAAAAACAAATCTCCCGACTTCGTCGCGAAGGAAGTCGTGGATACCATTTTCGCGGAGGTTTCGTGAGCGCCGTCGCAATCATCCCAGCGCGCGGCGGAAGCCGACGCATCCCCGGCAAGAACAAGCGCTTGTTTCACGGCAAGCCGATTATTGCGTACAGCATCGAAACCGCAAAAAAAAGCAGGCTTTTCGGAGATGTGTTCGTGAGCACAGATGACCAAGAAATAGCTGAGATAGCTACTCGTCATGGCGCTACCCCATTGCTGCGGCCAATCGAATTTTGCGAAGACGAAATAGGGACTCAAGAAGTAATGAAATACGTTCTATCTACGCAGATACCGCACGAGATCGACCATGCATGTTGTATCTATCCAACCGCACCAATGATGACCATAGAAGATTTGTGGTTTGCAAACGACATATTGCGCGCGTCGGCCAACACACGGTACGCGGTGTCGGTGGGCGCATGGCTTTCGGATGCAGGTCAATTTTATTTTGGTAGAGCCAGCGCATTTATTGCTGAGAAACCACTATTAGGTCCGCACACGGCACTAATTCCAATACCTCTAGAACGAGTTCAAGACATAAATACCGAAGATGACTGGTCGCGAGCAGAGAAAATGTTCGAATCATTTATTGTGAATGAGTCGTTTATCAAGATAGGGAGTGCATTGTGAACGCGCAAGAACAATTCTGGGCCGGAGATTTCGGCGACTCGTACCTAAAGCGCAATCGCGTCGATTGGCGAGCGAGGATACCGTTCTGGGAGCAGATTATCGGATCAACCGGTGCCAGGTCAGTGCATGAGTTCGGCTGCAACGCGGGTTGGAATCTAACTGCGATCAAACGGCAGTTCCCGCACGTTTGTGTTCATGGCACAGAGCTTAATCATAAAGCCGCAACACAGGCGAACGCCGCCGGTTTAGACGTATCGGTTGGGTCCGAGATCGACGAATGGATGCGCGACTCCGTCGAGCTAGTGTTCACGTCCGGCGTGTTAATCCACATAGCTCCAGAGAATCTACGAAAAACCATGCAGATGATCGTCGATACAAGCTGCGACTACGTTCTCGCCATTGAATACGAGGACATCAAAGAAACAGAAGTCACGTATCGCGGTCACAGCGAGCGCTTGTGGCGTCGCCCGTATGGGAGATTGTACGAAGCGCTCGGCCTGACTCTGGTCGATTTTGGTGATGCTGGCCCTGGTTTCGATTCTTGCACGTACTGGCTCTTGCGCAAATGAACACAGGAAATTTGAAATCATTTACTAAATATTCCAGTCGATTCTTCATAACAATCGCTTGGCGAGACGCGGAACTTAGGAAAAAATTTTCAGGTACATACGGGCTTACATTTTCCATAAGGGCGTGGGCGGTTTTAAGCGTATATATGGAGTTTAATTTTTATACGCATGCTCTTTTTATAGAGTTCGGGAGACGTCATAAATGATACGTTGCAAACTCTGCTGTATCCCTGACACCCGACCCGACACCGCCTTCGTCGACGGCGTTTGCTCGGCCTGCATCGCCTACGCCAAGCGCCCGCAGATTGATTGGGAAGCTCGCAAGAAAGATCTACTTGCGTTGCTCGATCGTCACGACGGACGCTGCATTGTTCCGTCCAGCGGCGGGAAAGACAGTACCTACCAGGCGATAACGCTCAAGCAACTCGGTGCAGACGTAACGGCCGTCACAGCTACGACCTGCCACCTCACCGCGATCGGTCGGCACAACATCGACAACCTCGCGCGCCACGTCCGAACGATCGAAGTCACGCCGAACATGAGCGTGCGCGCAAAGCTAAACCGCCTCGGGCTCGAACTGGTAGGAGACATTTCATGGCCGGAACACGCAAGTATCTTTTCTACTCCCTTCCGAGTCTCGAAATCTCTTGGCATCAATCTTATTTTCTACGGCGAGTCACCGCAGAACCAATATGGCGGCCCTCCTGGAACGGAGGAAGCACGAGTTATGACAAGACGCTGGATAACGGAGTTTGGCGGGTTTCTGGGACTTCGACCCGCTGACCTCGTCGGCATAGAAGGCATCACTGAGCGCGACATGGCCGACTACCAACTGCCCGGAGACATCGGAAACGTCGAGGCGCATTTCCTCGGTCAGTACATCGAGTGGGACTCGAAGCGTAACGCCGATGTCGCTGAAGCCAACGGCATGAGGTATCAACTGCCAGGCCCGGCCAATTGGTGGGCCGCCGAGAACCAAGACAACGCGCAGACGGGAATCCACGACTTCTTTGGATGGCTGAAGTACGGCTACGGAAGGTTGGCCGCACAGATCTCCGTCGACGTGCGGGCTGGAAAGATCCCGCGCGACAAGGCGATGAACGTTATTAAGACGTTCGACGGCAGATTCCCCATGAAGTACGCGGGCGTTCACATCGAAGAAGTTCTCGATCGCATCAATTTAAGCACCGCGAAATTCTTGGAGTACGCCAATAACTTCTGCGACTTCTCACTTTTTAAAAACAACCGTCTCGGCTGGGGCCAACACTTAACACTGAAGGAGTTCGCTCGGTGCTGGCAACTAGGATAATCCCGACGCTCCTCTGCCGAGGCCGCGCCCTTTACAAGGGCGAGCGATTCAAATCGTGGCGTCAGGTCGGCCACGCGATGCAGGCCGTGCGCATCTACCAGTCGCGCGGAGTAGACGAACTTATCTTGCTCGACATCGCGGCCACACCGGAGGGCAGGGGACCGGACTTCAAGATGGTCGAGGAGCTGACGCAAGAATGCTTCATGCCGATCACTGTAGGCGGAGGCGTTCGGTCAATCCAGGACGTGCGCGATCTACTAAACGCGGGGGCAGATAAAATCGCTATTTGCACATCAGCGGTCCATAAATCTGAACTCATCAATGAATCTTCTGAATTATTCGGAAGTCAGGCGATTGTTGTTTCTATCGATGTAAGTCAGGGCGAAGTAATGGCTAAGTGCGGTACAAGCGCCGCGATGTTTGATCCAGTTAGCTATGCGCGCGAATTTCAGCATCGTGGAGCCGGAGAAATTCTTCTTACAAGCGTTGATCTTGAAGGCACCATGCAAGGTTATGACCTTGATCTAATCCGAAAAGTTAGCCAAGCCGTAAGCGTTCCCGTTATCGCCCATGGCGGCTGCGGCACCTACGAACACATGTACGAAGCCATAAAGGCTGGAGCCTCAGCGGTGGCAGCTGGGGCGATGTTCCAATTCACCGATCAAACACCCTACGGCGCGGCGAAGTATCTAGCAGAAAGAGGCGTTGAGACTCGCATATGAAAAACACTTTGAAGCTTGTTTTTGGACTTTTATTTCTCCCGCTCTTACCAATCGCGGTCTTTATAGATGTTCTTTTTGGTCCAGGAAATCCATCGGTAGGGCAATCGGTTCGTGAATTTTGGGCGGTTTGGAAAGATACCCACTGGAGATAAATAAGAACGTGAGCGATACGTATGCCGTTCCATACTGGGAATCTCCGGATTTGTTCTTCCTGACGTTGACGTTATCGATGGTCGGATCGCTGTTATTGGGTAAATACGTGTTAATCGCAATATTCGTGTTTAGAGATTGGCTGCTCTACAGACAGATGAAAGATTGCCTGAGGAAATATCGAAAATGAGCTGCATCGCGTGGGATGGAAAGACAATGGCAGGAGACAAGCTTGCCACGTACGGCGGAACAAAGCGTACATGCACGAAGGTTTTTAAAATTAGATACGACGAAGCCATCGTGTTGGTCGGCGCAGTCGGCGATATGGCTGCGGTAACCGCATGGATCAAATGGTTGAAGGGCGGCAGTTACAGAGAAAAACCATCGCTATCTACCAACGATTCATTTACCGGAATGATGGTGTTCGCAGACGGTTCAATCGAAATATGGGAGTGGACAATGGCCCCGTACCTAATCGCCGAGAAGTTTCACGCGATAGGATCGGGCAGGGGCGAAGCGCTTGGCGCGATGGCGATGGGCGCCGATGCAAAAAAAGCAGTAGAGATCGCCTCGGTGTTCGATTGCAACGTGGGCAACGGCGTGGACGTTGTGGAGTTCGACAATGCTTAAGCTCGTCTCGGTGTACAAGTCCAAGAACGCGGAAGACGTTCTCTACGAATTGCTGAAAGAGCGATCCGTGCCTGGAAGTTCGAACATCAACATTAGCCACACGCGGTTACCGTTGTTTGCCGACCATGTGAAGTTCATTAAGCGGAAGCCATACCGCTTCTGGTATCTGATCACCATCGGAAATCTCCCAATCGGCGCGTGCTACCTCACCAAACGAAACGAAGTCGGCATTCAACTATTCGAAGCACAACAAGGCAAAGGGTATGCCCTCGAAGCGTTGAATTTGCTGACAACGACGCACAAGCCATTGAAGGCAATACCAGCAGTTCGCCCAGGGCGGTTCATCGCCAACATCAACCCGAAGAACGAAGCGTCGATTCGACTGTTCAAGACGTGCGGGTTCACAGAAAAACAGGTTACGTATGAACTCTAACAAGCCATACATCGTCGCCGAGATTTCCGCCAACCATCACGGCTCGTTCGATCGCGCCCTAGCCATCATCGACGCAGCGAAAGAGGCCGGAGCCGATGCGGTAAAGATTCAAACCTTCAAGCCCGAAGAGATGGTCGCGGACGAAACCTACACCATCAAAAGCGGACCGTGGGCAGGCCAGAAACTTATCGATCTCTACCGCCAAGCCTACACGCCCTGGGAATGGCACAAAGACATCTTCGACTACTGCAAAAACGTTGGCATCGATTGTTTCTCAAGCCCATTCCACAAGAGCGCCGTGGATTTCCTCGAAAAGCTCGATTGCCAGATGTACAAGGTCGCGTCGTTCGAGATCGTTGATATCCCGCTGATTCGGTACATAGCCGTAACGGGGAAACCGATAGTTTTTTCAACGGGAATGGCGACGCTATCGGAAATCGCACAGGCTTACATAACCGCAGAAGACGGTTTTGCCGATGTGGAGGCGTACTTAGGGGGTATAACTCTTCTGAAGTGTACTAGCGCGTACCCATCCAAAATATCAGACGCAGATCTTCTCGCAATGAATTCGCTTAGAGATGAGTTCGGCTGCGAAGTAGGCATATCAGACCACACACCTGGCTTCATCGTCGCCGCATCGGCTGTAGCTATGGGCGCCACCATGGTCGAAAAGCACCTCACGCTGGACGACCAGCCAGGCCCGGACAGTAATTTCTCGATGCGCCCAGACGACTTTAAGTTCATGGTCGCAATGTGCCGCGCAGCATACGAGGCAAGAGGTCAAGCCAGTTTTGGGACATCGCAACGTGAAGCATCGTCACTGAAACTCCGCCGCTCTCTCTACGTCGTTCAAGATGTCAAAGCAGGCGATCAGGTCACCGAAGAAAACGTCCAAACAAGGCGTCCAGCACTCGGCGTCGAACCAAGGAAGTTCGATCAAATCGTTGGCAAACGGTTCACCATGGATGTGGCAGCCGGAACGCCGATGTCTATGGATCTCGTCGCATGAGAACAACGGCCGCAAGCAGCGACTACCGAATGCTTCTGTCGATCGATGTCACGCCGCTGTCCCCAGATTGGTCACAAATAACCAGGGATATGAAAGAGAAAGGACTTCCGTATTACCGACAAGCACTAGCGATCGGAGTGGAATGGTCCTCTTACCAGCGCTACATGGACGGAGCGCACCCAGGATTTGGCAATGGGCACGCCATCTTGATCCTCCACGCTAAAGTGTGCGGCGTTGAGCAAACCTACACGCGACTGAACGAAGCGTTTCCAAAACTCTGATTTATGAGTAAACATCGACCACTTGAATATTCATGGAACCAATATGGGTTCTGGGTACGTGTATTCGGTTATGGTTTCAGCGCAGTGAACGCCAACCAGTACAAAATGACATTTACCGAGCGCAATCACTTAGTCAAAACAATCGAGTTCGCTGGCATGCGCTGGCGGCGTCTTAAACCGCTGACGCATATGCGTTAAAGTTTTAGAAATTCGTGTAGTAGCTTCATGGCTAAATGAGCGATGAAGCGTCCACAAATCTTGGCGGTCGTCCCACCAAATACGACCCCGCGTACTGCGAGCAAGCCGAAAAGCTTGCCAAGCTCGGCGCGACCGACAAAGAGATCGCGGACTTCTTTGAAGTTTCGGAACAGACCCTCAACGCGTGGAAGCATGCGCATCCCGAGTTTCTTGAGTCCCTAAAGAAAGGGAAGGAGATCGCGGATGCGGAAGTCGCGTCAAAGCTATTTCACCGCGCGACTGGTTACGAACACGAAGAAGTGCATGTCAGCAATTACCAAGGCGAAATCACGCTTACGCCGCTCGTAAAGCATTACCCGCCCGACACAACCGCCGCCATCTTCTGGCTCAAGAACCGCCAGAGAACCAAATGGCGCGACAAACAAGATCACGAACACACCGGCAAAGACGGCGAATCCCTGAAGCAAGAGATCAACGAAGTTGAACTCGCTCGCCGCATTGCTTTCTTCCTCGCCCAGCAGGCGCAGAACTTGGAGAAACCATCATGAGAGGCATTAGCTCAATGCACCCGTTGTTAGGCGTCGAAGTTCCGCCCGACACGGTGCACACGATGATCTTGGCTGGCGGTACTGCTCAAGCCATCGATCTCACGACTGGCACGAACATCATGCGCTTGACGGGACTCACGACGGCAAACGCGCAGCTTAACTTCTACGCCAATCTAAATAGCACCGGCGCAAGCGTCCCTTCGAGCGGAGCGACCACGGCGAGTACCGCCATTAATCAGCCCGTACTCGGATCTCGCACATTCCAGATTCCAGGCGGAAGCACCGGCTATTCACTCATTGCCCAAACATCCGGCTATGTCGTCGCCGAGTGCTGGAAGTTGGGCGGTTGACGAACTGAGAAGCAGCAGGCCGACTGCCTCGGCCGCTCCAACGCAACAGCTACAAGCAGGAGAAACCCATGGCATACAGTAACAACATCACTATGAGCTTGCACGGTCTTCGACTCGGCCTGCAAATGCTCACTACCGCGCGTCATGGCGGTCGCGTCGCGCACGAATACCTCGTCGGTCCTGAAGCGTTTCGATTGGGTGTTACCACAAACGAATCGACCGGCACAAATATTCTGCCGCACGGCATAAGCCACGTTGTCGGCACCAGCGCCGATTCGTCCAGCGTGTTCACGCTCGATCCGCCGGTCCCTGGCGTGGAAAAAGTTCTGTATTTCAACAGCACGGGCAACACCGCGTGTTACGTGAAGACGAAGAACAGCGAAACTATTCACACCACCATTGGTAGCTCACACACCACGATCAAATCGACGATCGGCGGCATGTGCAGACTCGTCGGAGTAACGACCGCCATTTGGGCCGGCATTGGTATTACTAGTGGCACCAGCTCGAACGCGGGTGGGTTCACCCTTACGACTTCTACCTAGCCCGTTATGAAGCGAGTAGGCGAAAAGGCACGCGCAGGGTTCGTCACGGTCCCCTTGAAAACTCGGTTCGATTCCGGGACTCGCTTCCATTTTTCTTTCTGAGGAGAAAGACACAGTGAAAATTGCAATTCTCGGTACAGCCCCAAGCTCAGTTCGCCTTGCCCCGTTCAACGATCCGCAATGGCAAATCTGGGCTTGCTCGCCCGGCACGTATCCCATTCTTCCGCGTTGCGATGCGTTTTTTGAACTGCATCGTCAAGAAGCGCCGGTAATCGGCCGACCGGATCAACAGGTTCCGTGGTTGTCGCCGGAATACTGGATGTGGATGGCGAAGCAAAAGCTCGTCTACATGGCGGCTCCGCATCAAGACATTCCGAATTCGGTGCGATACCCGTTCGAGCAGATGTTGCAGAAGTACGGCTATTACAACTTCACGTCGTCCATCGCCTGGATGTTGGCGTTGGCGATCGAACAGATCGAAGCGGCGAAGAAAGCCGGCGATGTCGGTCCGCACTCGATCGGCATGTGGGGCGTAGACATGGCGGCGACCGAGGAATACGGCTACCAACGTTCCGGTTGCCAGTTCTTCGTGCAGATCGCGGCCGACCTCGACATCCAGATCGTATTGCCGCCTGAATCGGATTTGATGACCCCGCCGGCTCTCTACGGCATCTTCGAGAGCAGCCATCGCGGAATCAAGATGACCGCGCGTATGCGAGAACTGCAGTCGCGCAAGAATCAAATTGAACAGTCTGTGAAGCAGCTCGAAGCCGAATTGCACTTCGTGAACGGCGCCATCAGCGATCACCAGTACCACATGAGCAACTGGATGTTCGAGGGTGATTACAAAGGCGCGGAATTTAATCAGATATTTGCCCCTAAAGTTCAGCAGGCAGAGAAATCAGAAGCGACTGATTCTTCACCGACGTTCAGCATCTACGCCAAGGTAGAAAAGCCAAAGCGCAAATACGTCAAACGCAAACCGAAAGTTGTCGTCGCGAAGCCGAAACGAAAGTACATCCGTCGTGCAACGTTGGTCATCAATGAGGAGAAAGGCAACGGCGTTGACCACAGCGCGCCGGTGTCCCCATACATCGAACCCGTAACGGAGGTTCAAACGCCGCAATGAGTACCGGCCTCGACGCCCTCGTTGCCAAACTCGCGAGCATTCCTCAGGAATTGAAAGACGAGGTTATCGCGAGAACGAAGGATGTCGTTTGGGTTCCGAACCCTGGGCCGCAGACTGCGGCGTATTTCAGTAAAGCGGATGTATTGTTGTACGGAGGCGAGCCGGGAGGCGGGAAGACAAGCCTGCTTCTCGGACTCGCCTTCACACAACACCGTCGCTCGCTCATCATGCGACGGCAATACACCGACTTGGGCCATTTGCTGGAAGAGGCCATCAAGTTCAACGGCGGGCGAGAAGGCTACAACGGATCGCCGCCGCCTCGTCTTCGTCGTCCCGACGGCCGAATCATCGATTTCTTTGCAGCGGCGAAGGTCGGCGATGAGCAACATCGTCAAGGCAACCCGTTCGACCTTCTCGCGATCGACGAAGGTACACAGGTAGCCGAAAGCCAAATCCGATTCCTAATGGGCTGGCTGCGCTCGGCCGACGACAAGAACCAACGCAAGCGCGTCGTCATCGCCACCAACCCGCCGTTGAGTTCCGACGGATATTGGGTGCACGTGTGGTTTGCACCGTGGCTCGATGATCGTTTCCCCAATCCTGCGAAGCCCGGCGAATTACGCTGGGCAATCACCGGGGACGACGACAAGATGATCTGGGTGAATGGGCCCGAACCCGTCATGCACAACGGCCGTTTGCGAGAACCGAAATCGTACACATACATCCCCGCATCGTTGAACGACAACCCGTTTCTCGTTGGCTCTGGGTACGAGAAGCAACTAGACAACCTGCCGAGTGAGATTCGCTCCGTCCTCATGGGCGGGTTCAAGACAACGCTTCGCGATCAGGAATTTCAAATCATCCCGAGCGAATGGATACGGATGGCGCAGCAGCGCTGGACGCCGCAGCCTCCGCAAGGGGTTCCGATGTGCGCCATGGGCGTCGACTGCTCGGGCGGTGGGAAAGATCCCATGGAAATGGCGCCTCGTTATGACGGGTGGTTCGCCGAACTTATCGAGGTCCCAGCTAGCGAACTCCCCATTCACAGTTTGGGCAAGACGGCTGCTGGTCATGTCGTTGCCAATCGTCGTGATAAAGCCGTCGTGGTTGTCGACATGGGCGGTGGCTATGGCGGTTCGTTATACGAGCGGCTCGACGAAAACGAAATCGAAGTGTTCGCGTACAAGGGCTCCGAGGCGTCTGAGCGACGCACGCGCGACGGAAAACTCAAGCTCACCAACGTTCGGACAGCGGCGCTATGGATGCTTCGCGAAGCACTTGATCCCGATCAACCCGGCGGCAGTCCGATCGCGTTGCCGCCAGATCCAGAATTAATGGCCGATCTCACTGCGCCGACCTACGAAATCACACCGCAAGGCATCAAAGCCGAATCCAAGCAAGACGTGTGCGCGCGTCTCGGTCGCTCAACCAACAAAGGCGACTCCGTGATTATGTCGTGGTATCAGGGGCCGAGAGAGGCAACGCACGCGCTCGAATGGGCGCAGAAACGGCTATCCAAAAACTACCGCAAGCAAGGCCCGAAAGTCGTTATGGGCCGCAAGCACGCAAGGAGATAGACATGACCGGACTTTATCGAGGCATCGAAAACATCAGTGAATCCGAAAGCTCCAATCCGTTCGTTGGTTGGAGCGACAACAGTTGGCGACCGGAGAACCAGGTTCAAGGCGGTGGTCCAGAAACGCCGGAGCCCCCGGTGCCAATGCCGATCGATGACGCGACCGGGCAAAAGACCGCACAGCGTAAAGCTGTTGCTCGACGCAGACGCTCAAGCGGCCGGCTTAGCACCATTCTGTCTCAAGACGAGACGCTCGGCTAATGGACTACAGAACTCTCCGCGAATTGGTAGACCAGCTGTTCACCAAACGAACCAGCTACATCTCTCTCTGCCAGGAGATCGCGGAGAACTTCTATCCCGAGCGTGCCGACTTCACCGTGCGCCGGGATATTGGAGACGAGTTCGCATCGTATTTGTCAACCAGCTACCCGGTGATTGTCAGCCGCGAACTTGGCGATCAAATCGGCGCGATGCTGCGCCCAAGCGGCAAAGAGTGGAACCACATCGCAACGCAAGATCCGGAGCGCGAGAACAACGACGCCAAGCGATGGCTTGAGATGGCTGAGGGAACGATGCGTCGTGCGATGTACGACCCCATCACGCAGTTCACTCGCGCAACCAAGGAAGGCGACCGCGACTTTTCCACGTTCGGGCAATGCGTGCTTTCGGTGCGGACAAACCGCAACCGTAATGCGCTCTTGTACCGTTGCTGGCATATCCGCGATGTCGTGTGGCTCGAAAACGAAGAGGGTCGAATCTGCCTCGTGGCGGTGAAGTGGCGCCCGACGGTTCGTGAAATGCGCGGCATGTTCAGGAACATCCATCCGAACGTTGAGCAGTTGGCCACACAGAACAAACTGTTCGATGAAATCGACTGCTATCACATTGTCTGCGACGCCGATCTCTACGACGGCAACTCTAAGCGCATGCCGTACTGGTCCATCTTCATGGATTGCCAGCACGACCACGTCATGGAAGCGATTCCGACGTGGAATAAGGAGTACATCATTCCACGTTGGCAGACAGTATCGGGGTCGCAATACGCCTATTCGCCCGCGACGATCGTGGCGCTCGCCGATGCGCGCCTCATTCAGGCGATGACGTACACGCTCCTCGAAGCAGGCGAAAAGTTGACCAACCCGCCGATGGTTGCCACCGAAGACGCAGTACGTTCCGACATTGCGATATACCCGGGAGGCATTACCTGGATCGATCGAGACTACGACGAGAAGCTCGGCGAAGCGCTGCGCCCGATGACGATCGACGCGAAGGGAATGCCCATTGGCGTTGAGATGCAGCGCGACGCCCGCGTGCTTTTGCGCGAAGCGTTTTTCTTGAACAAGCTCCGCGCTTTCAATCCAGCATCCGACCCGACGATGACCGCCTTTCAAGCCGGGCAGATCGTGCAGGAATACATACGCGGTGCGATGCCGATCTTCGAACCCATGGAAGCTTCGTATAACGGACAGCTTTGCGACATCACTTTCGAAAATCTTTTGCACAACGGCGCATTCGGAGCGCCGCAAGACATGCCGCCGAGCTTACGCGGCGCGGATCTTCAGTTTAGATTCGAGAGCCCGCTGCACGATGCTATCGAAGCGCAGAAAGGTCACAAGTTTATGGAGATGAAAGCGCTCATCGCGGAAGCCGTGGCGCTCGATCAATCCGCTCTCGCGTTGCCTGACGTGAAAGTTGCCCTACGCGATGCGTTAAACGGAATCCGCACGCCCGCCACGTGGGTTAGAAACGAAGTCACCGTAAAGCAAATCGAATCCGCGCAGCAGGCAGCGGCCAAGGCGGAGCAGGTATTGGGCGCCATGGAACAGGGTTCGAACGTCGCGCTGAATCTCAGCAAGGCGAATAAAGAACTTACTCAGGCGGCTTGATGAGCAAACAAAAACGAAAAGTCCTCGACTCGAATGCGCCCTGGAAGCCAGTCGAATATGAGCTTGCCGATGCAGGCGCGCTCCAAGCGCTCTATCGCGGTGATGCCACGAAGGAACAACAACAGCGGGCGCTGAAATACATCATCGAATCGATCGCCGGCACGTACGAATTTTCGTACCGACCAGGCGGCCAAGATGGCGATCGAGACACCGCATTTGCCCTCGGTCGTGTGTTTGTCGGCCAACAAATCGTGAAGTTACTTAAGTTAAACCTTTCCATCCTGAGGAGGAATCAACCGTGAACATGTTCCGATATTGGCCGTATCTTGAAACGACTACTGAAGGCGGAGCCCCTGGTGGTGGCATGCCAGCGCCGCCGCCGACCAACACGAACCCGGGCCAGACACCTGCAGCTGGCTCCCAGCCTCCGCAAGGAACGCCGCCAGCGACTACGCCGGCCGGTACGCCGCCGCAAGCGAGCTGGCCCGAGATGTGGCGCCAGAATCTCGCTGGTAGCGATGAAGCCGAACTGAAACGCCTTGAGCGCTTCGCCGCTCCCGGCGACATCTACAAATCCTTCCGTGCGCTCGAAAAGCGGCTCTCCAGCGGCGAGCTGAAAGCGGTAACGCCGTTCCCGGAGAAAGGCACCGATCAAGAGAAAAACGCCTGGCGCGCCGAAAACGGCATCCCAGAATCACACGACAAATACGAGATCAACTTAAGCAACGGCCTCGTGCTTGGTGACGATGATGCACCGATAGTCGATGACTTCAAGCAATTCGCACACAAGAAGAATTTGCCCAACGCCGCCGTGAGCGCAGGTGTGGAGTGGTACGCAGAGCATAAGCAGAAGCAGCAAGAACAACGTGCGCTGGCATTTAAGCAAAAGCAGCAGCAGACGGAAGAACAGCTTCGGCAAGATTGGGGCGCGGATTATCGTCCGAACATCACCAGCATCGAAAGCTTTCTGGACAGCAAAGTATCTGCCGACAGCGATCTCAAAGACTTGATCATGCGCGGTGTTCAAACAAACGCTGAGTTCGCGCAACTGTTCGCGGGCATCGTGCGCGAAATTAATCCCGTCACAACCATTCTTCCCGGCAGCAATTCGAATCCGCAGTTGCTCGATAACGAGATTGAGTCGTGGGAGAAAAAGATGGGTGATAAGAGTAGCGACTACTGGAAAGGACCGAACGCGGAGAAGAACCAAGAGCGGTATCGGAAACTTCTTGAGGCGCGAGATAAAGCACGGCGCTGACGCGCTGGCGTTAACAGCTAAATTTTAGTGCGTGTTAAATGGTGGCGATTGCGACGAGTAGTCGCCACCAGTAGCGCGGCCCCGAAGGGCAGGTAGCTGGCTCCGCAAGGACAACCCGGCAAACGGCAGGACGGACAACCCGAGCGAAGGTTCAAACCGAACTTAGCAAAGGAGGGCCGTCATGGCCGATACAGCATACCAAAACCAGTACCGCCAAGAGTTCATCGCGGGGTTTGAACAGCGCCAATCGCTGCTTCGCGACACCGTGACTACCGAGGCGGTCATCAATGGCAACACCGCCATATTCCTTGTCGCCGATTCTGGCAACGCCGAAGCCATTAATCGCGGCGTCAACGGGCTAATCCCCGCGCGCGCCGACGACAACGAGCAACTCACTTGCACGTTGACCGAATGGCACGATCTTGTCCGTAAAACGCGATTCAACATATTCGCGTCGCAGGGCAACCAGCGCCAAATTATGCAAGAGACCACGTTGGGCGTCATCAATCGCAAGATTGATAGCCAAATCTTCACCGAGTTGAACACCGGCACGGTGACGATCGGTTCGTCCAGCACGCTCCCGTCGGTGTCACTATTCCAAAACGGCGTCGTCAAGCTCGGCAACGCCAAGGTGCCCTGGGACGGAAACATCACGTTCTTAACCACGCCTGCGTTCCTGGCGTACCTGGAACAAACTCCAGAATTCACCAAAGCTGAGTACGTCAATCTGCGTCCGTATGCTGGTCAAGAAGCCAGCTGGCGTGACAAGCCGATGGCGTATAAGTGGCGCAACACGCTGATCATCGTGCATCCGTATCTGCCCGGTGTCGGCGGTAGCTCCGAGAAATCCTTCATGTACCACAAAACCGCGATCGGCCACGCAGCCGATACCAACAGCCTGCAATCGGAAGTCGGACGTGACGCGGAACAGGACTACTCGTTCGCGCGTGCGTCGATGTTCATGGGCGCGAAGCTTTTACAAAACACCGGCGTCGTCGTCTTTACCAGCGACGGCTCTGCCTACGCGTAAGGAGAAACGACAATGGCATATCTCGGTTCAACTCAAGCCACGAGCCTCTCTAATCCGCCGCGTTGCATCGTCTCGCGTTTCGCGAACGTGCCGGCTAGCACTCAATTGTCGACGGCTGTTCCGTCCGACGGTTCGCGCAGTGCTTACAACTACCAAGGCGGCGCGGTGTGGCTGTACGCCTCGTCCCACGGTTCCACCCAAGTTCAGGACTCGAACTTCTTCTCCGACGCTTGGTACATCGGCATTCGCCCCGGTGACCTGCTGATTGGTTATCAGTGGACCACGTTGGGGTCGAGCATCGTGACCTACATGGGCGTTTTCGCTTCCGTCAGCACGGCGGGTGCGAACTTGTCCACCGGCGGCACGATCTCGTCGACGTTCAACTAGTCGTAGTGTGCCCGGGCGGTTTGCACCGCCCGGGCATTTCAACCTGAGGAGGTTATATGAAAGAACGCAAAGTGGCTCTACCCATCAACCTGAAGCTTTCCGAGCAAGTTTTCGCGACGTATTGCGTGAAGGTAGAGCAGGGCGTCACCCGCGAGGATTTACTTCGCCTCGACTTCTGGGCGCATGTCGCCGCCAAACTCAAACCGTGGACGATCATCGTCGTTCATCCAGATGACGAATCGTTCTACGCCGAATACCTCGTACGCGCCGCCGACAAGAACTGGGCACGCGTACAAGAAATCCGTTTCGTGAGCCTCGTTGCTGAAACGAAGACCGACCCGTCCGTGCTGGAGAACTACGAAGTGAAGCTTCGTGGTCCGCGTCGATGGGGCGTGATTCGCAAGGCCGACAACAAAGTGCTTGTCGAAGATCTCGCGAACAAAGAAGACGCCGAAAACTGGCTCGCCTTGTATCTCAAAAATCCGAACATGGTCTCCGTAGCGGCGTGAGATGAGCGCAACTCGACTCAAGTTATACAACGACGCGTTAAGCATCTGCGGAGAGCGGGCGCTGGCGACGTTGACGGATAACGTGGAGCCGAGGTATTTGCTGGACAACGTTTGGGACAACGACGGCGTCAAAGAATGTCTTGAGTCCGCGCAGTGGAAGTTTGCGATGCGGACCGTGATGCTCGATTACGACACGTCGATCTCTCCCGAATTCGGGTACAGCCGTGCATTCTCCAAGCCGTCCGATTGGGTGTTGACATCGGCGCTTTGCGCCGACGAGTACTTCAACGACCCCTTGCTTCGGTACAACGACGAAGCGGGATATTGGTATTGCGACCTGGACATTATCTACGTCCGGTACGTATCCAACGATTCGGCTTACGGCGGCGATTTGTCGTTGTGGCCGGCGAAGTTCTCGCGCTACGTCGCTGCGTCTTTCGCGTCGAAAATTATTCTGAAACTCACGGCTGACAAGGAGAGGCGCGACAGCATTCTCGCCCCCCGAAGAGGCATGCTGGCCGTTGCGTGCAAGGACGCGAAGAACGCCGACGCGATGGCTGATCCACCGAAGTTCCTGCCGCCAGGTTCGTGGAATAGCGCCAGATCCGGGCGTGGCCGCCGCGATCGCGGTAATCGCCATTCTCTCACGGGGTAGCGATGCCGAGACAAAACGTCGCCCTTGCACAATTTAACCGAGGGCTAATCTCGCCGCTCGCGTTGGCGCGGGTCGACTTAAAGCGCGTTGCATTTTCCGCTGAAGATATGACCAATTGGATGCCACGCGTATTCGGCTCAATGATGTTACGGCCAGGCACTGAATACCTAGGAAGCTCTCGCGCAAACGCTGCAGCCAAATTCATTGATTTCGTTTTCGCAACTGTTGACACAGCAAAAATCGAGATCACGGACTCCAATCTGCGCGTATGGGTTGATGGTACGGTCATCACGCGCCCCAGCGTTTCCACATCGGTTACGAATGGCACCTTTGATTCCGACTTGACGGGCTGGACGGACGCGGACGAATCCGGCGGAACATCAGCGTGGGTCACGGGTGGCTACATGGGCCTCACCGGAAATGGCAGCGCCGCTGCCATACGAACTCAGACATTGAGCATTGCAGCGGCGGATGTAAACGTCGAACACGCGCTTCACATCGTTATCGCGCGCGGTCCTGTTACGTTTCGTTGCGGCTCAACGTCAGGTGGGGACGAGTACATAACTGAAACAACGCTTAACGAGGGTTCACACTCACTAGCGTTCACCCCGACTGGATCGAGCGCGTTTCTACGTTTCGAAAGCCGTTTGAAACGCCAGGTTCTTGTGAATTCCTGCGCCATCGAGTCGGCGGGTGCGATGACGCTGTCAGCGCCATGGCTTGCCGAGGATCTGGATTATCTCCGGTGGGACCAATCCGGCGACGTTGTGTTCGTTGCTTGCGACGGCTACATGCCGCGTCGCATTGAACGGCGCACGGAACGCTCCTGGTCCGTATGTCTTTATCAGCCCGAAAATGGGCCGTTCCGTTTAATCAATACTGGCCCGATCACCATCACGCCAAACGCGCTGTCGGGAAATATCACCCTTACAGCGTCTGCGGCATTATTCCGCAGCACGCTCGTCGGCGCGCTGTTCAAAATCGTCTCGTCCGGACAACGCGTAACTGCGAGCGTAACTGGCGCTAATCAGTTCACCAGCGCGATCGAAGTGAGCGGTGTTGATAACCAACGTGTGTTCACGGTTGTGATATCTGGCACCTGGACCGCCACGGTACGGCTTCAACGATCGTTGTCATCCGATACTGGACCGTGGGCGGATGTACAAAGTTATACCGCTAACACGTCGGCATCATTTGACGACGGGCTGGACAATCAGATCGCGTGGTATCGCATCGGCGTAAAGACTGGTGAATACACATCTGGAACAGCGGAAGTAGAACTCAATTACACCATCGGAAGTATCGCGGGGGTCGTCAAGATAACCGGCGTAACGAACTCCACTACAGCGAGCGCTGAAGTATTTAGCGACCTTGGTGGAACTTCGGCAACTTCCGATTGGTACGAAGGAGAATGGTCGGACTATCGCGGCTTTCCTACGTCAGTCGGGTTCGTAGAAGGGCGACTTGGGTGGGCTGGGAAAAACGGCGTGTGGTTATCCGAGTCGGATGCATTCGACTCGTTCGACGATGAAGTCGAGGGCGACTCCGGGCCGATCTCACGTACGATCGGGGCAGGCCCCGTTGACACGATCAACTGGATGCTGGCGCTGCAGCGCCTTGTGCTAGGCGCCGAGGGAGCCGAGTTCGTCTGCAAATCCTCGTCGCAGGATGAGCCACTCACGCCTACGGCATTCAATATAAAAGCGGCGTCAACGCAAGGATCGGCAGCCGTTCGCGCCCTGAAGGTCGATAAGGCCGGCATTTACGTGCAGCGCGGCGGCACTCGCGTCATGCAAATTTCCATCGACGCCAATGACGATTATGAATACGGGTCCGATGATCTGACAAAACTCGTGCCGGAAGTTACTCAGCCACGTGTCACTAGAGTGGCTGTTCAGCGGCAGCCAGATACACGCATTCACTGCGTGCGTTCTGATGGGAAAGTCGCTATCGCCGTTGTCGACCGTAATGAGGAAGTTCTGTGCTGGTTGTTATACCAAACGGACGGGTACGTAGAGGACGTCGTTATTCTTCCAGGTGCGGAAGGAGAATCAGAGGACAAGGTGTATTACTTTGTCCGCCGCGAAGTCGCCACGTCTGGATCTCTTAACCTTATCACCGATGGCGGTTTCGATAGCGGCATATCAAATTGGACGACAGGTGCGACGGGGACAGGCCGTGTTGCGTGGTACGCAAACGCACTACTTCTTGAAACAAGCAGTGCTGGAGCGGGGACTGCGTTTGCCGAATACCCTATTACCACCGTTGTCGGCACGACGTATCGCATTAAATTCGACATCAACGATATCGGAACTGGTGGCCTTACCGCTCGTGTCGGCTCAAGCTCCGGCGGTAGCGATGCGTACAGCGAAACCTCGTACACCTCTGTATCCACAAACAATATTTTCACGTTCACGGCGACCGGCACGACATCATACCTCAGGTTTTACATCAGCGGTGTGAACCAGTTTTGTTTAATTGACAACGTCTCGGCGGTTGCAAACAGCAACGTAGAGACTCGCCGGTACTTGGAAAAGTGGGCCAAGGAAAGCGAATGCCAGGGCGGGGCACTTAACAAACAGGCCGACTCATTTGAAACGTATAGCGGAACGTCAACCACAACAATCACCGGCCTGTCGCATTTAGAAGGTAAGTCAGTGGTCGTGTGGGGCAATGGGAAGTATCTCGGCTCGTACACCGTAAGCAGTGGTCAGATTACCGGCCTCAGCGAAGCGGTAACGTCGGCAGTTATCGGTCTGACGTACTCCGCTCCGTGGCAGTCCACAAAACTCGCGTACGCCGCTGGGATTGGGACGGCATTGCTGCAGAAAAAGAAAATAAGCCAACTTGGGTTAATCATGCGAAAAACGCATGCAAGCGGTGTGAAGTACGGTAAAAGCTTCGACTCAGACGATTTGATGGACCTGCCAGGGATCGAGGCAGGGGCCATCGTTAATGCCGACACCATCCACGATACCTACGACTACGAGGCGTTCCCGTTTCCAGGCGAATGGAATACGGACTCACGGCTGTGTTTGCTGGCGCAAGCACCGAAACCGTGCACGATTTTAGCCGGCGTTATTTCCGTGGAGACGCACGATAAATCATGAAAACGGAAATCGTCATGGCGACCCCGGAAATTTTCGACAAATTCTACGGTAAGCAACCGGAGCAGACGGTGCGCGCGGTGGCAGCAGTTCGTGGCGACAAAGTGCTAGGCGTTGCCGGCGTGTACATCGCCGCAACGCGCTATGTTGTCTTTTCGGATATGACCGATGAGCTACGACGCGACCGTCGAGCGATCGTTCGTGGCATCCGCGAAGTCTTGAAACTTTTGTCATCTACGCGCCTGCCGGTGAATGCTGGCGCCGATCCGTCTATTCCTAAAGCCGACGCGTTCTTAAAGCGCATTGGTTTTACCCACGTTGGGGGAGGTCTATACGAATGGCTGCATTAGCTGCCGCAGGCGCCGTATTACAGATGGCCGATGCCAGGGATCAGGGCGACAAGGCAGAGAAACTTGGACGGATGGGCCGAGAGCAAAAGGAATTCGAGGCGCGCCAGCTCGATCAACAGGCCGGCCAAGTCTTCGCCGCTTCTCAGCGCGACATGCTGGATGAGCGCAAGCGCACAGAACTTATCGCCTCGCGCGCGTTGGCGATCGCGGCTGCCGGCGGAGGCGCGGCCGATGTATCCGCCGTGAATATAATCGCCGACATCCGAGGGGAGGGCGCCTACCGCGAAGCGCTCGCGATCTACAAGGGCGAGGAAGAGGCGCAACGATTGAGAGAGGCTGCTCGGCTTACTCGCAAGGAAGGTAAAACCATCGAAAAAGGCGGGCTTGATCAAAAGCGCGCGTACAACACTCAGGCGATCTCCTACGGCGTTAAAGGCGCCGGGAGCATGTACGAGCGTTACAACACCAGGCGCACGACGAAAACACCAGCCAGCGGCACATCTCTTCATTCGGCGGAAGAATAATGCCAAAACTCCCTGACGTATCAGCATTCGGAGAAAGGCCAACCCCGCGCCCCAGCACGGGCGTGCAGAGCTACCGCGTCGCCAGCGGAAGCGAGATGCTTCCACACCAAGCCACTCAAAAATTGGGCGATGCACTTGTTACCGTCGGCGAGCAAATCGAAAGGATTGAGCTTTCGAACGACAAGTTGCGTGCCGAAGACAGCTTCAATCAGCTGCAGGCGAAACGGCTTGACCTCACGCAGGGTGACGACGGATTCACGAAAAAGAAGAGCGCCGATGCCGTCAAGCAGCCGTTGATGGACGATTACACAAAACGGTTCGACCAATCGGTCGAAGAGATCGCCAACGGCCTTGCCACCGATCGGCAGAAAGAGTTCTTTCGACGACGAGCGAATATCGCTGGCCTCCAGCTTAAGCAAGACATTCTGACGCACGTCACCCGAGAACAAGAGGTGTACGCGAACCAGGTATTCAACGCCGGCATAGACATTGAGATTCAGAACGCCGTTTCTCGATTTAACGACCCGATCGGTATCGAGACATCATCCGCGCGGATCGAAGGTCTGGTCAACGACGAGGGAACTCGCGCCGGCTGGCCCGAGGAGAAGAAGGCCGCCGTCAAACGGGAAGCGATGTCCAAGGTTTACGCATCGGTATTCCAGCGCCAGTTCATTGAGTCCAGAGACAGCATCAATGGTCTTTCCGCGCTAGAGAAATCCGTCGCGGAAAATAAAGATCTGAACGAAGAACAACGCAATGTTCTGTTGGGCCGTATCGCCAGCCGAAGCGACATGCTGGCCGCGCGGTATGAACGCTTGGCGGATCAACAGGACCGTAAGGCCAAAGCCGCGATTGATCAGGTCAACAGCACAACGCTGTTGGGGTACGAGCCAAACCAAGAGCAACTGATGTCCGTCGTGGCGCAAGCCAAGGGCACAAGCTACGAAGGCGAAGCCAAGCGCATGGTTGCGCTCGCGAACGAAACCTCGAAGTTCCGTCGCATGACGCCGGACGCGCAGGAAGCCTATCTCACCAATCTCGAAGCGCAGGTCAGAAAAGACCCGTCGAAATTCGACGTAACGATCGTCTCGAAACTTCAGTCGATTCACGACAACCAGAAGAAAGAAGTAAGGGAAGACCCGATTTCGTTTGGCGCCAAGCAAGGGTTTTACCAAGTGGGCCCCCTGAAGATTGAAGACCCGAAGGCATTCAGCGAGGAAATCACCAACCGGTTCACGATCGCGGAAGGGCTGCGCAAGCAATACGGGTCGCCGACAAAAGTGCTCACAACTGAAGAAGTCGCGTCGGTCTCGAAGATGCTGAGGGACGCACCGTTGGAGCAGCGGCGCAATCTGTTGATGACCATGGCGAACAATACGCCAGACCGTCGGGCGTATAAGGCCATGATGCAGCAACTAGCGCCGGATGATCCGGTGACGGCCGTATCCGGGCTGTTGGCTGAACACGGCGTAAAGACGAAGTCACAGCAAGCCATCAAGGCGTCCGACCTGATGCTTCGCGGTCAAGCCATTCTGCGCCAGGACAAAGACACGCCAGGCAAGATGCTTCCAATGCCACCTGAAAAGGAAATGATCGACAGGTTCGGCAAGTTCGAACGAGACGCGTTTTCGGGACGCGAGCAAGTGCGCAACGCCTATTTCCAATCGGCGCGCGCGATCTATGCCGCGATGTCAGTTGAGGAAGGAGACTATAAAGGCGAACTCGACACAGGGCGCTGGGACAAGGCGATGAAGGCGGCCGTCGGTAACGTCGAGAAGTACAAAGGCCGCTCCGTCGTTCTTCCCTACGGGTACGAGTTCTCGCAGTTCAAAGACGAAATAAAAACCCGTACCAAGGCGCTCGCGCAAAGTGGTGCGGTAGATACAGCCGTAGCAGATAAATTGTCAGATCTTCCATTAGAGCCTGTCGGTGATGGCCGTTACGCATTTCGTAGCGGCGATTCGTTGATCGTCGATAAAAACGGGGCGCGGATTATCGTCGATTTCAATAGTCCGTTGCCACAACTAAAGCCCGAGCCTGGCTCAGAAGTTCCCGTGCGATTTAGAACAGGGAGCTATCGATGAGCTTCGATCTATATCAAGACGAAACCGAAGCCAAAGTAAGTCAGTTAGGGACAACCACTGATGTCGCGCCAAGCGGGTTCGATGGGTTCATGCGTAGCGCTGGCAACGAAACCATGCGCGGGTTCGCGAAGACCGGTCGCGCGGTGTCGATGGCGCTAGGCGCCGTGCCCGTGGTCGCTGATGCCATCACCGGCGGAACGGAACTCCAGGACAAATACTTCCGATCGCATGACGAGATCTTCGGCAACGCGGTAGACCATTGGGCGCCGCGACCGGAAGAGGTAAACGTCGCCGGACAAATTACCGGGCAGCTCTTGTCAGCCTTGCCCCAGCTCATCGCCAATCCCGCAGGATTAATCGCGTCTACTCAGCTCAGCGTCGCCGAAGACCTGGTCCGCGAAGGCGTCGACGCGGACAAAGCGCAACAGGTCGGCGCGGTACAGGCGGCCGGCCTTGGGCTCGGCATTTACGTACCTATATTAGGTAAGACACTCACCCAGCGCGTCTTATTAGGTGGTGCTGGGTTTAACGTCGCCCAAGGCGCCGCCACCCGTGGTATTTCCGGGGAAATACTCGAAGGCACACCGGCGGAAGGGCAATTCGAGGCGTTCGATAGCACCTCTCTCACCCTCGATGCGTTGCTCGGCGCCGCCTTCGGCGGTGTCGCGCATCTGTCGCCAGCGCAGCGCGCGCAAAGCGCCGAGTTCATCGACAAGCTCACGGCTTGGGCGAAAAACGCCGACCCGTCTCAAGTCGAAGCACTCGCGACGATGCGTCAGGCGCAGCATCTGAACGTTGACAGCCTGCCAGGCAAACCGGTCGATGCGTCGTCGATCGACGACCATGTTCAGCGCCTGCGCACGGCAATCGATCAGTTGGCGCGCGACGAGCCCGTAAACGTCACCGATTTGAATAAAGCGAATGTCGAACCGGACCCGGTTCGCATGCAAGAGAACGAGGCACGCGCCCAATATCTATTGGATGAAGCAAAAAGGATCGCAGACGAAGAAGAAATAGTTACCGTGTACCACGGGACTCCTTATGAATTCACCAGGTTCGATATGAAAAACGTCGGGACCGGTGAAGGCGCGCAAGCGTACGGGTACGGGTTGTATTTTGCTGAAAATAAAAACATCTCTAAGTTCTACGCAAAGTCGGTTTCTCGGAGACGTGCGGATGGCCCAGGAGTGGATGATGCCGATTCATCGGTTATTAAAGTAAATGGCAAAAAAATTGATGTAGACAAAATCGAACAAATTCTCGAAAAAAACCCTAACGACCCAGAGGCGAATGCCATTGCGTACTTGTCTGCATCAGGCGGAAATAAAGATGATGCGATAGAAACACTTAAATCCACTGCCGGACTTACAAATGACGTCAAAGAAGCATCTCTTAAATTTCTCTCAAATGCTGATGTGAGTTTTTCGGAAAACCTGTATGAGGCGCAAATCCGAAAGAACGTTTATGACAACTTACTCGATTGGGATAAACCGCTGATCGAACAGCCGAATGTGCTCGGTCTATTGCGGAATGCTTTTGGAGAAGATCGGTTAGGCGATTTGCGTGGGCAAACCGGAAAAGACCTATATAAACGAATGGCCGGGTCAGATGACGACAAAAACGCGTCTAGAGAACTAAACGAAGCAGGTATTCCTGGCATACGGTATCTTGACAGAAGTTCTCGCGTTTCAGGCGAGGGGACTAGAAACGTCGTCCTATTCGACGATAGACACGTTACAGTCGTGGCTATAAATGGCGAAAAAGTACGCAAAGATTCCTCTAATAAAAAACCACAAAGTAACAATTTAGACAATTCGAACAATACTATCAGCGAGGCAGAACGCATCGCGACCGAGCGCCCAGATGCGACGGTCTACGTCGGCACGGATGCAAACGGCGAAGCGATCCAAAAACCGATTCGCAAATTCCTCGACGACGCGAAAGCCGAAACCGATCTCGCCAAACAGGAAGCGAAGCTATTCAAGGTCGCCGCCGCCTGCATGATGGGGGTGGCGTAATGGCGAACTATGGCAAATGCGTATCGCGAATTATCGAAGCGGCCGGCCGGGAGCTATCCGACTCTGAAGTCGCGGCCATTTTCGAACGGATTCACAAAGCGGCGCTGGACATCAAAGCGGGGCGTATAGACGTAGCGGATGTGGAGTTGCCGACCACGAAAGGGTTCAAGGAGCCCGTGGCTGGCAACGCATTGATCGAAATGGCCGCCGAGAAAGCCGCCGCGGATCTTATCGCCGAAGCGGAATTGAAACGCGAACAGGCGGCACTGCAAGTCGCTCGCCTAACTGCGCGCGCCGACGATATCGAGTTTCTAAAGGCGAACGGAATCAAGGAACTGGACGCAGTTGAAAAACTGCTCGTGCGCGATTACTCGGGACGATTCAACCTAGAAAGCCTGGAGCAAAAGGTATCTGGGTATAAAGCGTACTTCAACCGCAAGTTGCTCGATACGTGGAACGCGTTGGGGGATGATTTCCTCGGTTTCTTTCAGGACCGCAACAAACTTATCGATCTCGTTAAGGAGTTGCGCGGCGATGATTCTGGAAATCCGCTGGCGAAGCAGGGAGCCAAAGCGTTTCACGAAGTCGCCGAAGAAGCGCGCCTGATGTTCAACGAGAACGGCGGGAATATCGGCAAGCTCGACGACTGGGGCATGCCCCAACACCATAGCCAAGAACTCGTCGCGCGCGCAGGCAAAGACGCGTGGATCGAAGCCATTTTGCCGATGCTCGATCGCAATCGGTACGTCGACGACCTCGAACGACCGATGTCTGAAGCGGAGCTACGCAAGTTCTTGGGCAAGGCGTGGGACACGATCGCAACCAACGGTCACGGCACGCGAGAACCCGGCACATCGGGCGGCAGCGGCAAAATGGCGAATCGTCACGCCGAAAGTCGGCAGATTCATTTCAAAGACGCGGAATCGGTCATAGCGTACTGGGAGAAGTTCGGAGAGCGCACGGCGGTAGAGATCCTATCAAACCATGTTGAAACCATGGCGAGAGATATCGCGTTCGTCGAATACCTCGGTCCGAATCCTGACGTTACGTACCGCACGCTCCGAGATGCTGCGCTTAAAAACGCGACGCTTGCCGATTCAAAAAACACGGAGAAGTTGGAAAAAAGAGCAAAGGTGCTTGATAGCAAGTTTGACTATTGGTCCGGGAAAACATCCGGAAGCCTCAATCCAACGCTATCAAATGTCGTTGACGGGATAGCTCATTTAAATACCGCCGGCAAACTCGGCGGCGCCTTCCTAGCATCCTTCTTCGGCGACAAACCGATGATGGAAGCCGTGGCACACATGAACAACCTGCCGATGTTCCAGCGGTGGCAGAACGAACTCGCGCTGTTGAACCCGGCGAACAAGGCGGACCGTCAGTTATTACAACGACAGGGGCTTATGCTTGAGTCGGTTCGTTCTGGCCTGAACCGATTCTATGATGACTTTGGCAGAAAATCCTCTTTTTCTGGCTCGACCGGCAAACTAGCGAACGCAGTGATGCGCGTTACGGGCATGCAGGCTATCAACGATATTCGAAAAGGCGCATTTGGAATGTCGTTGATGTCGGCAATAGGCAAGGAAGTTAAGCGCGGCGCGTCGTTTGAAAAATTACAGGATAGTGATATCCGAACACTTCGGAACTACGGCATCACCGAAGCGGATTGGAAGGTGTGGCAGCTCGCGAGTTTGGACGACATGGGGCGCGGTAACGATTCCGTCCTGACGCCGGAATCTATCTCGCGCATTTCGAGCGCAGAACTGAAAGCGGCCGGCCTTGACGAGGCGGCTAAGAAAAACGCCATTGTCAAACTTCTCGGCGCCGTTAACACCGAAAGCGAATTCGCGATCGTCACCCCTGGATGGAAAGAGCGGGCACAGTTCTATGCCGACCTTCAGCGCGGCACAGTGAAAGGCGAGATTGCTCGTTCCGTTCTGCAATTCAAATCGTTCCCGTGGGCGATGCTGCAGCGAGGCATGGACGCAGTCGCGAATATGGACACAGCAACGTCGAAAGCCGCAATGACCGCTTACCTCGTCGTTTCAACGACGCTTGCCGGCGCGATGCTGATGCAGGTTCGTGACGTGTTGGCCGGCAAAGATCCGCGCGCGATGTTCAACGAAGACTGGTTCAAGTTCTGGGGCGCGGCATTCCTGCAAGGCGGGGCGCTCGGCATCTACGGCGACTTTCTCTACGGGGCCAATCAGACGCGGCATGGCTCCGGGCCTATCGAGGCGCTGGCAGGGCCAACGCTCGGGCCGCTACTTGAACTCGGGCTCGTGCAGCCGATGACAGCGGCGAAGAATGCCATCGATGGGAAGGAAACACACCTGATGGCACAGACAGTTCAAGACATAAAGGGGTTCATCCCTGGCGGGAACATTTGGTACACGAAAACCGCTCTCGATCACATGATCTGGCAGAACGTAATGGAACAGCTTTCTCCTGGGTATCTGCGTTCAATGCGCCAACGCACACGCAAGGAGTACGGCCAGAACTGGTGGTACGAGCCCGGGGAAATTACGCCCGACCGCGCGCCTGATATCGGCGCAGCATTCGAGCAGTGAGGCGCACCATGTACACGCAGAAAGCCACCGACACCATCATAGCGACGACGCAGATGCCGAGCGCAACACCTGGTTCGTTCGCCGGAATCCATTTCGCGAGAAGCAGGATGACGCCCGCCCCAATGAAGTTCGCGGCAATGAACAGCGCATTTACGGCGAGCAAGTCTCGAAATCGCACTTTGTTTTATTGCGGAGCTGGTCGTTCATGTTCCACCAAAAACGACACCCACGCAAGCAACCGAGCCAAGGGACCAGCCAGCGTCCGAAACCGGCCTCCTCAGCGGGTTCAAAGCGCTGGCTGGTCCTGCGGTAACAGGGAAATCCTATGAAACGACGAGTCTTTTCACAGTTGGCTGGCCGAGAGGTCGAGCTTCCCGAAGAAACCAGCAAGGACGAGGTGAAGGGCATGCTTCGCGAGCTTCTGCCCGAATTCCTTAAAGGCGAGAGCCAGAGCGCCTTTCTTTCAGAAGTGTTGGCGGACATCGCTTCGAAGGCTGAGCTTGCCGCGCGCGCCAAGGTCATCACGGAAATGGACGAAGTGAAGGGCAGGGCCATCAGCGCCGAAGCGGAACGCGATGCGGTAAAGCGAATGCACGAAGCGGCGGAAGCCATGCTCACCGAGCTGCGCAACATGATGGCTCA
>Ga0196964_10000117_pt1 | contig 54023 bp, 63 predicted proteins | sample S1_10metaG_FD_148615 | JGI IMG/M metagenome (GOLD analysis project Ga0196964, IMG submission 148615) | Soil microbial communities from Anza Borrego desert, Southern California, United States - S1_10 | ecosystem: Environmental > Terrestrial > Soil > Desert | place: USA: California | collected...
CGACCGTGATGCCGCAGCTGGCCGACGTGACCTTCGCGCCCGTGCGCGCGGCGGCGCAGAAGACGCTGGCGACCGAGACCTTCTCCCACGCGCTGAACCTGTCGCTCGACTTCCACCAGACGAAGCGATCCGGCGCCATGTCGCGAACCATGGACAGGGGCGTGAGGGCGGTCGAGTTCCTCCTGCGCATCCTCGCCTTCAACATCGCCCCGACCATGGTGGAGCTGGCTTTGGCGGCGGCGGTGCTGTGGGGGCGCTACGACTGGCGGTTCGCCGTGGTGACCGTGGTGGTGGTGGTGATCTACGCCTTCGCCACCTTCCTGACCGCAGGGCTGAGGCTTGAGCACCGGCGCGCGATGAACGCCGCCGACACGGAGGCGGCGGGCATCTCCGTCGACGCCCTGCTGAACTACGAGACGGTGAAGTCCTTCGGCGCGGAGGCGCGCACGGCGGATGCCTACGACGACGCGCTTGGCCGCTACGTGAGGGCGGGGCTCAAGGCCAACACCTCCCTGGTGATGCTGAACATCCTTCAGACCACCATCATGAACATCGGCCTGGGCATCATGGCCGTAATGGCGGGGATCGAGGCCATGGCGGGGCGGTTGGGGCCCGGGGACGTGGCTGCGGCGGTGCTGATCCTGATCTCGCTTTATCAGCCGCTCAACATCCTGGGCTTCGCCTATCGCGAAATCCGCCAGTCCTTCATCGACATGGAGGAGATGCTGAAGATCACGGCCCAGCGGCCGCAGGTGGCCGACGCCCCGGGCGCCCAAGGCTTGCCCCGCCCGGAGCACGGCCGAGGGGCGGAGATCCGGTTCGAGCAGGTCGGATTCCGCCACGACGCCCGCGCCAGTGGCCTGGAGGACGTCAGCTTCACGACCGCGCCAGGAACGACCACGGCTCTGGTCGGGCCGTCGGGCGCGGGCAAGTCCACCATCGTCAAGCTGGCGCTTCGCCTGCTGGATCCCCAGGAGGGCCGCGTGCTCGTGGACGGGCACGACGTCCGCCAGGTGACGCAGGCCTCGCTGCGACAGGCGCTGGCGCTGGTGCCCCAGGACGTGGCGCTGTTCAACGACACCCTGCGGGTCAACATCGGCTTCGCCAAGCCGGGCGCGACGGAGGCGGAGATTTGGGAGGCGGCGGAGGCGGCCGAGCTGGCCGGCTTCATCCGCAACCTGCCGAACGGGCTGGACACCAAGGTCGGCGAGCGGGGCCTGAAGCTGTCAGGCGGGGAGCGCCAGAGGGTCGGGATCGCCCGCGCGCTGCTGGCCGATCCGTGCATCCTGATCCTGGACGAGGCGACCAGCGCGCTGGACAGCCGCACGGAGGCCTCCATCCAGAAGACGCTTCGGAAGGCCCGCGCCGGCAGGACGACGCTGGTCGTGGCCCACCGGCTGTCCACCATCGCCGACGCCGACCAGATCCTGGTGCTGAAGGACGGGCGGGTCGTCGAGCGCGGCGCGCACCATGAGCTGGTCGCGCGGGTGGAGGGCGAATACGCGGCCCTGTGGAGAAAGCAGACGCGCGGCGGCCGAGCCCTGGAGGCGGCCGAGTAGCCGTCAGCCCAAGCGGCCGATGGCGTAGAAGCGGTCGGCGCGGGCCTGGCGAAGCTGCTCGGGCGTGAGCCCTGAAAGGGCCTGGAGCTCCTCCTCCACCGCCTGGCCGACGTTGGCGATGGCGGCTTCCCGATCCGCGTGGGCGCCGCCCACCGGCTCGCCCACGATGCGGTCGATGATCTTGAGCTCCAGCAGGTCCGGCGCGGTAATCTTCATGGCCATGGCGGCGTCGCGCGCCCGCCCGCCGTCGCGCCACAGGATGCCCGCCGCGCCCTCCGGCGAGATCACCGAATAGATGGAGTGCTCCAGCATGAGCACCCTGGAGGCCGCCGCGATGGCGATGGCCCCGCCCGAGCCGCCCTCGCCGGTGATGGTGGCGATCGACGGCACGCCCAGGGTCAGGCCGCGCTCGGTGGAGCGGGCGATGGCCTCGGCCTGGCCACGCTCCTCGGCGCCGAGGCCGGGATAGGCCCCGGCCGTATCGACGAAGGTCAGCACCGGGAGGCCGAACTGCTCGGCCAGGTCCATCAGGCGGACCGCCTTGCGGTAGCCCTCAGGCCGCGCCATGCCGAAGTTGTGGGTCAGGCGGGTGGCGGTGTCGTGGCCCTTCTCATGGCCCATGACCACGACCGGCCGGCCGCGGAAGCGCGCCATGCCGCCGATGATGGCCTGGTCGTCGCCGAACTGGCGATCGCCGCGCAGCTCGACGAAGTCGGTGAACAGGCCGGCGATGTAGTCGACCAGATGGGGCCGCTGCGGGTGGCGGGCCACCTGGGTCTTCATCCAGGGGTCGAGCTCAGCGTAGGTCTTCCTGCGCAGCTGTTCGGCCTTCTTGCGCAGGCCGCCGATCTCGGCGTCGAACGAGCCGGCGGAGGCCGACAGCAGCGACAGCTCCTCGATCTTGCCTTCCAGCTCGGCGATCGGCTTTTCGAAATCGAGGTAGTGCGTGGCCATTCAAGGGTCCGAACGGGCGAACAGCGGAGCGGTTCGAAAGGCGGCGGACCCTAGTGGCGCCCGCGCCGGGGGGCAAGCGGACTTGGCGTCGGCTCACATCTGAGCGAGAACGGCCTCAGGCGACCCGCCTCGAGCCCCGGCAGCGATGCGCGGGGCTGAGCTGTCCTGGAGGTTCGCCATGTCCAAGACAGAAGCCAAGCGAGAGCGCCGCCGCCGCGACCTGGAGCGGATGAAGGCCAAGGCGCGTCGCATCTATCCTCATGATCCAAAGGCGACGCTGGCGGAGCACCTGAAGAGCTGCTCGTGCTGGATGTGCGGCAATCCGCGCCGCCACATGAAGAGCGACCGCCTGACGCTACAGGAGCGGAAGCTTGATCAGCCTGAGCGGGCCGATCCGCCTGCGGGCGAGTAATCTTCCGCTGGTCCCGGCGTAAGCCGGGACTAGGGCTCAAGCCACAGACTGCGTGGGAATGGTGAGCGCACTCCAATCTCCCCCGCCCCATCCGCCACAGGACTGGGCTCCGGCGTCCGCCGGGGTGAGCGGACCGGGTGTGGATCACTCTCGCGCCAACGGGTGCTTGGTGTTGACCACCTCCGCCAGGCGGTCGCCGGTGAGGTGGGTGTAGATCTGGGTGGTGCCGATGTCGGCGTGGCCCAGCAGGGTCTGGACCACGCGGAGGTCCGCGCCGCCTTCCAGCAGATGGGTGGCGAACGCGTGGCGGAGCACATGGGGGCTCACGCGGGCCGGATCGACGCCGGCCGTGATCGCCGCCTGGTCGAGCAGCTGGGCGAAGCGGCGGGGCGTCAGGTGGCCGGACGCGCCGGAGGAGGGGAAGAGCCAGGGGCTGTCTGGCTGTTTCGCCTTTCGCGCGGCGTCGCGCGCGGCGAGCCACGCCTTCACCGCCTCCCGCGCCGAGGCGTGCAGGGGCGCGAGCCGCTCCTTGCCGCCCTTGCCCCGCACGATCAGATAGGCCGGGTCGCGCCGCACAGCCTCCGCCTTCAGGCTCAGCAGCTCCGACACGCGCAGACCCGAGGCGTAGGCCAGCTCCACCAAGGCGATCAGGCGGAGGCCCGCCGCGCCGTCCTTGGCCGCGGCGGCGGCTAGCAGCCGCTCCATCTCCTCGCGCGTCAGGACCTTGGGCAGGGCGCGGCCCTGCCTGGGGGCGTCGAGGCGGCGGGAGGGATCGTCGGCGCGCCAGCCCTCCGCCAGGGCGAAGCGATAGAACTGGCGCACGGCCGAACGCCGTCGCGCCGCCGTCGCCGCCGACAGGCCGCGTTGCGACAAGTCGGCGTACCAGGCCTCCACCGCCGCCTCGTCTGCGCCCATGAGGCCGCCGCTCAGGCCCGCCTCCGCATCGGCGAGGTCGCGCTCATAGGCCTTCAGGGTGTGGGGCGAGGCGTCCCGCTCCACCGCCATCATCTCCAGAAAGGCCTCGACCTGGGGGCTCATGGCTCCCGCTTCCGCTCAGGCTTGTGTAGAGACCGGGGGACCATGACCGCCGAGGATGTTCCGCTAGCTTGGGAGGGGCCGCCGCCCCCGGCGATTCCGCCTTCGGAACGCACCATAGCGCTCGTCGGCCTGATGGGGGTGGGGAAATCCACCGTCGGCCGCCGCCTGGCGCGTCGGCTAAACCTGCCCTTCGTGGACGGCGACGCCGCCATCGAGGAGGCGGCGCACATGAGCGTGTCGGACATCTTCGCCCAGTTTGGCGAGGGCGAGTTCCGGGCGGGCGAGGCGCGCGTCATGCGCAGGCTCCTCGAAGGGCCGCGTGTGGTGCTGGCGACCGGCGGCGGGGCGATCCTCAGGGACGAGACACGGGAGTTGCTGAAGGCGCGGGCGGTCACGGTGTGGATGCGCGCGGACCTGAACGTGGTGGCCGAGCGGGTCACGCGCCGCGACACCCGGCCGCTGCTGCGTGGCGCCGATCCGCTGGAGAAGCTGAACGGTCTGGCGGAGGCGCGTTATCCCCTCTACGCCACAGCGGACCTGACCGTGGACGTGGGCAAGGGCTCGCACGGCGAGGCGGTCGAGACCATCCTGACCGCGCTGGAGGCGCACTGGACCGGCGAGCGCGCGGCGTGACCCGGACGGTCAAGGTCGAGGGGGCGGGGTTCCAACCCTATGAGGTGGTGGTCGGGCGCGGCCTGCTGGCTGACGCGGGCGCTCGCATCGCGCCCTTCGCGCGGGGTGGGCGGGCGGTGATCGTCACCGATGAGACGGTTGGGACGATCTACGGCCCGCGGCTCATGGAAGGCCTGGAGGCCTCCGGCGTGCGGGCGCGCCTGATCGCCGTGCCGGCGGGAGAAGGCTCCAAATCCTTCTCGGAGCTGGAGCGGGTGATCGACCGGATGCTGGCGTTCGGGCTGGACCGGCGCGACCTGGTTGTGGCGCTGGGCGGCGGCGTAGTCGGCGATCTGGCGGGTCTGGCGGCGGCGCTGTTCATGCGTGGGATCGACTTCGTGCAGGTCCCAACCACGCTCCTGGCCCAGGTCGACAGCTCGGTCGGCGGAAAGACGGCCATCGACACTCCGCGCGGCAAGAACCTGGTCGGCGCCTTCCATCAGCCGCGGCTGGTGCTGGCGGACGTCGAGGCGCTGGCGACCCTTCCCGCACGACAGGTGCGGAGCGGCTGGGCCGAGGTGATCAAGCACGGCCTGATCTCCGACCGCGCCTTCTTCGATTGGCTCGCGGGGGAGGGGGCGTCGGGCGCGTCGGGCGACCCGGCGGCTCTGGAGCGGGCGGTGCTGCGCTCGGTCGAGATCAAGGCCGCCATCGTCGGCGAGGACGAGCGGGAAGGCGGCGCGCGGGCCTTGCTGAACCTCGGTCACACCTTCGGCCACGCCCTCGAAGCCGAGGTCGGGTTCGACGAAGGGAGGCTGACGCACGGGGAGGCGGTGGCGCTGGGCTGCGCCCTGGCCCTCCGGCTTTCGGCGGCGGCGCGGCTGTGCCCGGCCGAGGACGCCGCGCGAGGCTTGGGGGTCATCGCGGCGGCCGGCCTGCCGACCCGGCTGGAGGAGGTCGCCGCCTTCGAGGCGGGGGCGCTGGTGAAACGCATGGCGGGGGACAAGAAGGCGGAGGGCGGGACCCTGACCCTGATCCTGCTGCGCGGGATCGGCGAAGCCTTCGTCAGCAAGAGCGTGGACGCCGCGGCGGTGCTGGACTTCCTCAAAGCGGAGGGCGCGGGGTGAGGATCGAGGCGCGGGTGCTGGAGAACCGCTGGGTGCGGCTGGAGCCCCTGTCGGAAGCGATCCGCGAGGAGGTCCGCGCCGCCATCTCCGGCGACGAGGCGGCCTGGTCCATCATGGTGTCGAACGGCTTCGGCCCCGCCTTCGATCGCTGGTTCGACACGCGGAAGCGCCACATGGAGGCGGGCGGCGGCCCGGCCTATGCGGTGCGGATGCTGCACGACGGCCGGGTGGTCGGAACCTCCAGCCTGCACGACCTCGTGCCGGAGCACCGGCGGGTGGAGCTGGGCTCCACCGTCTTCCATCCGACCGCGCGCGGCACGGCGGCCAACCCGGCGTCCAAGCGGCTGCTGCTGGGCCACGCCTTCGACAGCGGCATCATCCGCGTCGAGATCATCACCGACGCCATCAATCCGCGCAGCCAGGCGGCGATCGCCAAGCTGGGCGCGACGCGGGAGGCGGTGCTGCGCCGCCACAAGGTCACCTGGACCGGGCGGGTGCGCGACACCGTCATGTTCGCCGTCACCGACGAGGACTGGCCGGCGGTGCGGCAGCGGCTCGATGAGCGGCTGGCCGAACTCAGCGAGGGAGGGGCCGGTGCCTGACTATTCCGGCATCGACTGGGACCAGGATGTCCCCACCTACAACGAGCTGCGGGTCGCCTATGCGCAGTCGGTCATCCGGGCGCGGCCGCTGGACACCCGCATCCGGCGCGTCGTGGATCACTTCAACGACGATCGGACCAGCGCGCGCGCCGCGGCCGCCCAGTTCGACGTGATCGACCTCGATCCCGCTCTGCTCTTCTACCTGCAGCGCAATCGCCTGCCGGAGACGACCTTCTTCTGGAGCCTGTTCGGCAGCCTGGACCTCCTGGAGTGCGTCCCGGAAGTCGGCGCGCTGCGCTGGAACCCGCTGACGTTCAACGACACCTACGAGGGTCGCGAGATCGGGCCGGGGCAGGGGATGAAGCTGGTGAACGGCTGGGAGGCCATGGCCAGCCTGGCCAGCTGGCTCAGCAACGGCGCCGTCCAGTTCGACGGTCCCAAGCCGACCGATCGCGAGACCCTGAGGCTGACCCTGGGCGTGGCGAAGGCGGCCTTCAGCGGCGAACTGAAGCATACGACCAGCTACCGCAGCTTCGCGCCCTGGTCCGACTGGTTTGACTGGGAAGGGTTCGACATGACCCTGGCGCTGGTCGATCGGAAGGTGGGCCGGATCACCGTCCTCATGCTGACGGACGGGCCGTAGACGCGAGTCCGCTCTCTGGGTCGCCGCCCTATCTCGGGGCGGGTCGCCAGTTCTGGGCGCCGCTGTTCCAGGCGGCGAGGTTGCGCTGATAGGTTTCGTTCTGGCGCTGCATGAAGGCGTTCATGCTAGCGTCGACAGCAGCCTCGGCGGCCGCGACCCCGCGCGCCCAAGGATCACCGGACGTCTGGGGCGCCTGCTGCGCCCGTTGACGTCGCTGCTCCGCCAGTTGTTGCTCGGCGCTGTCGCGGCGCCGCACCGCCATGGCGAGGGCCTCGGCGCTGACCTTCGAGCCGAATATCGCCTGCGTGTTGCGGTCGATATCGCACTCGCGGAAGAAGCGCTCGAGGCCGACCGGCGGGAGGAAGCTGGGATTCACATTGCCGCAAAGGGATACCTCGCCCGATGCAACCCTAGCCCACTGCGCGTCGGCCTGCGCTTGGCGGGCAGCGGCCAGTTGAGCCTCGCGCTCGCGCCTTTCGAGGCTTTGGCGGCGAGACTGCTCCCGCCAGGTCTGCGCGACCACGAGAAAGCCCTCGTCGGGGTCGCTGAAGACCGCCTCGGCCGGTATGTAGTGGATCGGCTCCAGCGCCGGCGTAGCTGGACGCCAGCCCTCCGCATCCCGCAACATCAACAGGTCCGTCGGGGACCGGCGCATTCCGGTATATCGCCGCGCGGTGGGCGCCTGCTGGAGAGCCTGAGCCAGAGGCGCGAGAACGGGGGCGATCTCGAACCCGTCGCGGGTGGGAAAAACGACCGCCCAGCCGAATGTCTGGTCGCCGAACAGAGCTCCAGGCGGCAAGTTAGACCGCTTCAGGGGGAAGACGCCGACGGCCCCCTCCGGCAATGGCAGCGGAGTCCCGTCCGCGGTGATGGGGATATAGAGGGTGTCGTAGGGCAGCAGCGGGTGCTCGAAACGCATGGCCTGGGACACCACTTCGCGCGGGAACTGGGTGGTGGGACCGTTGAACGCGAAGCTGGTTGGGAAGGTGGTCCAGACCTCGACCCGCCCGATGACGGGTGAGAGGGGACGCATCGCGGGATCGACGATCCGCGAGAGCGGCTGGCCCGCGTCGTTGGTGAAGTTGACCAGCAGATTGCTTGAGGCGCCGCTCATCAGCGCCACCTGGCCGCCCACCACTCGCGTGGGGGCGCTTGCGCCCTCGAAGATGAAGAGATCGCCGTCGCCGTTGGGTGAAGACGAGGCGGTAGGAGTCGCCACCTGGTCGTTCGTGCGCAAGCCGGCGTGGAAGTAGGGCGACACGCCGGTCTCTCCCACGCCGTACTGGTAGTATCGATAGGGCTGGGCGCCATTCCCGGTGCGGACCAGGGCCATAGTGTCGCTGATGGGCGTGACGTCGTCATAGCGTGCGGCCACGAGCGGCCGGCGGCCGGTCTCGTCGGTCAGGCCGACCTTGCTCTCCACCCAGGCGTTGCCGTTGCGCGAGCACCGCCGGGTCCACTCCGCCTTGCGGAACCTGAACGGCCCTGAGGGCGTGCGGATCTCGAACACCTGCCCTGTCGCGGCTGGTCGGGCTTCCGAACCGGTTTCGCGGCATCGGTCCTGCGCCTCAGCCTGATTCATAGGGGTGAGCGCGGCAGCGACCCCCACCAGCAAGGCGGTCGCGACGGAGAAAATCAGCCGCATCTTTTGAACCCTCGATTTCAAGACGCCTCAGCCCTAGTCGCAGCGCATGGTCGGGCGGTAGACCTGCATGGCGTTGGTGCCGCTGTTGCCGCCCAGGGTGATGCCGCCGCCGGGCAGGAAGATGCGCCCGTTGATCACGGCCGCGCCCTTCAGGCCATGGACGGCGATGGGCAGGTTCGGCAGCTGGGTCCAGCGGTTGGCTCGGGGATCATAGCCGTAGGTGTTGGGCGTGAGGCCCAGCACATGGGAGCGCTCGCCCTCGCCGCCAAAGACGAACATGCAGCCGTTCAGCGCCGCGCCGGTAATCCCGCCGCGCGGTGCGGGCAGGGGCGCGCCCCGGCTCCACGTACGGGTCGCGGGGTCGAAGATCTCCACGATGTCGGTCCGCTCGGCCATGGCGCCCGCCTGGAAGCGGCCGCCGGCGACGATCACCTTGCCGTTCAGGGCCACCATGGCCAGGTGGTTGCGCTGGGTCGGCAGGTCGGGGAGCTTCTCCCAGCTGTCCGTCGCCGGATCGTAGACCTCGAAGGCGGACCCGCCGGGCGGCCGGCCGCCGGCCACATAGATCTTGCCGTCGATCACCGCCTTGCCGCCGCCGCTGCGCGCGGTGGGCATGGGCGCGCGGGGGACCCAGCCGCCCACGGCCGGATCGTGCATCCAGACCTGGTTGACGTAGACCTCGGGCCGGCCGGTGCTGGCGCCGTCCAACTCGCCGCCGATGACGTAGAGCTTCCCGCCGACCGAGGCCGCCATCATGTGGTGGAGCGGCTGGGGCAGGCGCGGCCCGAGCGACCAGCGGCTGGTGGCGGGGTCGTAGATCTGCACGATGTCGGACGGCAGTCGGCCCGGCGGATAGCCGCCCAGCACCCAGATCTTGCCGCCGAACTCCACCACGCCGTGCTCGGAGCGAGCCAGCGGCATGGCCGCGCCCATGGTCCAGCCCTCGAACTCAGGCGTGGCGCCGACCGGGGGGCCGCCGGCGACCATGCCGTTCCAGGTTTCGGTCATGTCCTTCTGCTGAATGACCGTGGGCCCGTCGGGCGCCTGCTGGGCCGCCGCGTCGGTGGCCAAGAGCGCCGCGAAGGCCGCCGCTGTCGTGAGGACGCGTTTCATGCTTCGTCTCCCCATCCGTGTCTCCACGCGGAGCTTAGGCAGACTGCGGCGCGGCCGACAACCGTTCTAGTCGATGGCGCGGCAGTCGGTGGGCTCGCGGCCGTCGGAGGTCCAGGTCGCCATGGCGCCCTCGCCGCGCAGCTCGTGGCCGGAGTTGCGGTACCAGAGGCCCTCGACGGCGCGTTCTCGGGTGAGGTCCACAGCCTCGCCCGTGGCGTCGCGGACGGTGGCCATGTCGCGCGGGTTGTCGAAATCGACCGACAGGCGCTCGCCGTTCTCGCAAAGGTAGACGGTGCGGACCACGCGGTTCAGCGCCCGGTCCTGGAGCTCCGCGCCCGTGCGCTTCCTGGCGGTCTGAGCCTCCACCGCGCGCTGGCGCACGGCGTCGCCGTCCGTGGGAGCGCTGCGCGGCTCGGCGGAGCAGGCGCCCACCACGGCCACGACGCACAGGCCCAGGTAGATGATGGTGATAGGCCAGTCGATCTTCATCCGCCCTCCGCCTCCTGCTCCCGGAGCGGCGAACGCGGCTGTCAGCGTGACTGTTCCCTCCGGGCGCGGAAGAAGCTTCTGAGCAGCGCGGCCGCCTCCTCGGCTTCCAGGCCGCCCTCGCGGGCGGGGCGCCAATGGCAGGTAGGCTGGTCGAACAGGCGCGGGCCGTGGATCACCGCCCCGCCCTTCGGGTCGTCGGCCGCCCAGACCACGCGGCCGATGCGGGCATGACTGATGGCGCCGGCGCACATGGCGCAGGGCTCCAGGGTCACATAGAGGGTCAGCCCGGTGAGGCGGTAGTTGCCGACGGCTTCCGCCGCCATCCTCAGGGCGCGGATCTCGGCGTGGGCGGTCGGATCGCACAGGCCGATCGGGCCGTTGGCGGCGGCGCCCAGCACATCGCCCGTGGCCTCGTCGATCACCACGGCGCCGACCGGGACCTCGCCCAGGTCGCCCGCCGCTTGCGCGAGGTCGAGCGCCATGCGCATGAACCGCTGATCATGGTCCGCCATTCCGACGACAACGACAAGAAGCCCCGCCCGCGTCAAGGCGGGTCGAAGAAGCCCTTTGGTGAAAGGCCGCGCGGCGACAAGCCCGCGGGCGAAATCCGGGGGAAGCGCTATTCCGCCGATCCCAAGGCCAAGGCGCCGCCGAAGAAGGACGAGCCGCCGAAGCGCTCCGAGCGCATCGCCAAGGCGATGGCGCGCGCGGGCATCGCCTCGCGGCGCGAGGTCGAGCGGCTGATCGGCCTGGGCAAGGTGGCGGTGAACGGGACCATCCTGTCCACGCCCGCCACCCTGGTGACCCGCGACGACGTCATCACCGTGGATGGCAAGCCCATCGGCTCGGCCCAGGCGACGCGGGTGTGGCGCTATCACAAGCCCGCCGGCCTGGTGACCAGCCACAACGACCCGCAGGGGCGGCCCACCGTCTTCGACGCCCTGCCGAGCGGTTTGCCGCGCGTGATCTCGGTCGGGCGGCTGGACCTGAACACCGAGGGGCTGCTGCTGCTGACCAACGACGGCGAGCTCAGCCGTGCGCTGGAGCTGCCGGAGACCGGCTGGGTGCGCCAGTACCGCGCCCGCGCCCGGGGCCGGGTGACCCAGGAGCAGCTGGACGGGCTGAAGAACGGGACGACCGTCGAGGGCGTGCGCTACGGCCCGATGGAAGCGACCCTGGACAAGGTCAAGGAGAAGGCGGGCGACGAGAAGGGCCCCGCCAACGTCTGGATCAGCGTCTCGGTGGCCGAGGGCAAGTACCGCGAGGTCCGCAAGGTGCTGGAGAGCCTCGGGTTGAAGGTGAACCGGCTGATCCGCCTGGCCTATGGGCCCTTCCAGCTCGGCACGCTGGACGTGGGGCATGTCGAGGAGGTCGGCCCGCGCGTGATCCGCGAACTTCTGTCCGAGCATATCCGGCCAGAGAACCTGCCGACCGGCAACACGGTTGAGACGCCCGCGCCCGTTCCGGGCCGCCGGACCCAAGGCCCTGTGGTGCGCGGCCGGTCGGGCTCGGCCCTGTCGGACCCGTCGCGCAAGCCCTCCAAGGTGCGGGCGGCGGAGGCCGCGACGACCGACGCCGCGGCGGCGCGCGACAAGGCTCCCGCGAAGAAGGAAGGCTGGGCCAAGGCCAGGCCGAAGTTCGAGCACCCCAAGCGCGAGTTCAAGCCGCGCGCCCGGCCCGAGGCGGCGGAAGGCGAGGCTCCAGCGCGGCCCAAGCGTCCCTTCAAGCCGCGCGAGGACCAGTTCATCGACAAGCCGCGCGGCGAGGGCCGGGGCGGCCCCGCTCGCGGCAGCGGCGGCGGAAGGTTCGGCGACAAGGGTCCGAGGCCGCCGCGACCGGGCGGGCCTCGCGCCGGCGCCGGGGGCAAGCCGGGCGGCTCCCGATCGGGACCGCCTCGCTCCGGATCGCCTCGCTCCGGTCCTCCGCGTTCAGGCGGCGCGCCGCGCGGCGGCCCGCGCTCGCGGGGCTGAGCCTTGCGCATCGTAGCGGGAAGCCTGAAGGGCCGCGCCATCGTCGCGCCGGAAGGGCAGGGGACGCGCCCCACCTCCGACCGCGCGCGCCAGGCGGTGTTCAACGTGCTGGAGCACGCCGCCTGGGCCGAGCCGCTCCAGGGCGCGCGGGTGATCGACCTCTACGCCGGCTCAGGCGCCCTGGGGTTCGAGGCCATCAGCCGGGGCGCGGGCTTCTGTCTGTTCGTGGAGACGGACGACGGCGCGCGGGGCGCCATCCGCGAGAACGCCGAGGCCTACGGCCTGTTCGGCCGGACCCGCGTGCATCGCAGGAGCGCCACGGACCTTGGCCTGCGCCCAGGCTCGGCCGGCGAGGCCTTCGATCTGGCCTTTCTCGACCCGCCGTACCGCCAAGGCCTTGGCGAGCAGACGCTCGCCCGCCTGGCCGAAGGCCGCTGGCTGAAGCCGGGCGCCCTGGTCGTGTTCGAGCGTGGGTCGGACGAACCGGAGATCGACACGCCCGGCTACGAGCGCCTGGACGCGCGCGACTACGGGGCCGCGCGGGTGCTGTTCCTGAAGGCGCTCGCCAAAGCCGCTTGACCCTCACGCAGCGTGAGGCGTCATGAGGGCGTCCATGCGGAACGACGCGCTCTTCAGAACCCACACCGTCAGCCAACTGGCCAGGCTGTCCGGGACCTCGGTCCGGACGCTGCACCACTATGACGCCATCGGCCTTCTGAAGCCTGCGACGGTAGGCGAAAACGGATACCGCTACTACGGCCGGACGGAGTTGCTGCGCCTGCAGCAAATCCTGCTGCATAGGGAGTTCGGAGTGGCGCTCGGCGACATCCCGGCGCTTCTGACCGCAGAGGGCTCCGACCGGCTGAAGCTTCTGCGCCAGCAGAAGGAACGGCTGGAGCAGCAAGCGGACCGTTTTCGCCGTCTGGCCCGGACGATCGACCGCACGATCGCCGAACTGGAAGGACGAGATACCCTCATGGACAAAGATTTGTACGACGGATTCAGCCCGACGCTTCGGGCTGATTATGAGAGCTGGCTGGCCGATGAGTACGGCCGACAGGCCGCGGCCGAACGCATGCGTCAGGGGCAGGCGGCGTTCGCGGCCATGTCGGATGTGCAGAAGGGAGCATGGTTCGACGAGGCCCTTGCGATCCGTGACGCCTTGGCCGACGCCATGGCCGGCGGAGCGGCGCCCGACGCCATGGTGCTCGATCCCCTCCTTGAGCGTCATCATGCCTGGGCGAGCCGGACCTCCGGCCGGGCGCTCGACGCTGAAGACTACGTCGCGCTGGGGCGGCTGAATGTCGGCAACGCCGAGTTCAGGGCGATGTACGACGCGGCGCGGCCCGGTCTGGCGGAGTGGATGGCTGACGCCATGGCTGCCTATGCCGACCGGGCGTTGAGCTGAGCAAAGGTCTCCACGCCCGGTGGACGTGGAGACCTCTCGGTCTCACCAGCGGCGGGCTGAGACTCGGTTGTCCAGCTGGCTGCGCATGCGGGCCAGCCCCTCGCGATTGACGCGATAGGGGCCGCCGGCGTGCGAGCCGATCAGGCCCTTGACCTTCAGCTTGCGCCACACCGCGAAGGTGCAGTCGGAAAGCAGAAGGCCGTCGCGGGTGAAGCATTGGGCCGAGAGGATGCGGCCGTCCGGGTCCCGCTCGAGCAGGATGGCGCCGCCCTGGGCCAGGGCGTGGAGCGTGCGTTGTTCCGCACGGGAGATGTTCATTGGAAGATGTCCGACAGGCGTGAGCAGACGCGCCGGCGCGATCACGCCGACGGGCGGTTCAGAGGCTCAGCGATCGTTCGCCGCCGGCCTCAGGCCTGACGCGCAATCTCGGACATAGGCATCCTGAAGGTGGACGAGCTTCAGTATAGCGCGCCGGTCGCGGGCTGCGCTAGCCTGCGGGCCATGACCCAGATCACGCGCCGCGCCTGTCTCGCCGCCGGCCTTGTCGGCCTTCCGCTCGCCGCCTGCGCCACAACGCCGGAGGCGCCGCCCGCCTGGACGCCGCGCGCGGCCATGCCCTGGCCGGTGCAGGAGATCTATGCCGCCGTGTCGCGAGGGCGGATCGTTACGGCCGGCGGTCTGGTGGGGCGCGGGCGCGAGCCGCTGCACATCCAGGATCGCACCGCCATCTACGACCCGCGCGCCGACCGCTGGAGCGAGGGGCCGCGCCTGCCCAGCCCCCGCCACCACCCCATGCTGGTCGCGGACCCGCGCGGGCGGGTCTTCGCGCTCGGCGGCTATGGCCGCTCCGAGGCCGGCGAGTGGACCAGCATGACGGAGGTCTGGCGGCTGGACGACGGCGGCTGGGTCCAGGCGGGGCAGATGCCGAAGCCGCTCGCGGAAACCACGGGCGTGTGGATCGACGGGCGCATTCACCTGATCACCGGCCGCTCGCCCAAAGGCGCCGCCAACGGGAACTGGCCCGACCACGGCGACGTCGACTGGCACTGGGCCTTCTCGCCCGCCGACGGCCGCTGGGAGGAGCTGAAGCCCTGCCCGATGGCCCGCAACAGCGCCGCCGCCGCCGTGCTGGACGGCGCGATCTGGGTGGCGGGCGGGCGCACCGTGTCCGGCGGCGGCACGGGCCAGCTGGATCGCTATGACGTCAAGGCGGATCGCTGGGACACCTTGGCGCCCATCCCCGCCTCGGCTTCACAGGCCCAGCAGGTCGGCGGCGGCCTGGCCATGGCGGCGGCGGGCGGCCGGCTGGTGGCGTTCGGCGGCGAATGGTTCGCACGCGGCGGGGGCGGCGGCGTCTTTCCCGAGACCTGGCTCTACGACCCGCGCGCCGACCGCTGGGAGGCCGGCCCGCCCATGACGACGCCGCGCCACGGCCTGGCGGCGGTCGCGATAGGCGACACGGTCTACGCCATCGCGGGCGGCGAGGTGGTGTCCGGCGGCCGCGCGGGGGCGGTGCTGGAGGCGCTTCAGCTCTGATCCAGCGCCTCCAGCGCCGCTTGGTGCGCGCGGACGCGGCGCGAAGCGTCGCGGGCGTGGCGGGCGTAGAACAGGCTGAAGCCCATGAGCAGCACGGCGACCAGCGCGAGCACGCCGCGCGGCAGGCCTTCGCGCAGGTGGACGAGGCCCAAAAAGGCCGCGGCCCCCAGGCTGATCCAGATGCCGGCGTAGGACCAGCGGCGTCCAGCGCGAGCCTGCTCCAGAGCGCTCTCCAGCGCCGCACGCGGCGTCTCCGCCGCTCCCGGGTCTGTCGCGGCGCGCGCCCACAAGGTCATCGCCAGGCTGAACACGCCGAAGGCGATGGCCGCGAGGCCGAGGCTCAGCTGACCGTCGCGAGCCCAGACCCAGCCGCCCAGACCGATGGCCAGCAGACAGCCCGCCGCCTCGAAGCCGAAGTTCACGCGGGCAAGCCAGGCCCGACGGCGCAGGTCCCGGAGAAGGGCGGCGTCGATCGGCGGCTGGGCGTCCGGCGCGGACCACGCGGACTTCAGGTCGGACCAGTCTTCGGTCATGGCTGGAACTCCCGGTTCAGCGCGGCGCGCAGATGCGCCTTGGCGCGGGTCAGGCGGATGGAGACGGCGTTGGCGTTCAGGCCCAGCATCCCGGCGATCTCCTGAGGGCTGAAGCCTTCCAGGGTCAGCACGGCGGGCTGGCGCAGCGACAGGGGCAGGTCGCGGACAGCCTCCGCCAGGCGATGGCGCAGGTCGTCGGCCTCCAGCCGATCGTGCGGAGACGGATCGGCGGAGGGCAGGGCCTCATCCAGCATCGCGCGGCGCGGTTGCACCGCCTCGCGGCCGACGTGGGTGACGGCTCGATTGTGCGCGATGCGGGCGAGAAAGGCGCGGATCGGCGCCTCCTCCCGCCAGCGAGGGAGCGCGCGCCAGACCGCCAGCATGACCTCCTGCTCCAGCTCGCGTCGACGCTCTGGATCGGCCTCGTAGCTGCCGGCGATGCGGCGCAGCATGGGGCCGTGCTCGGCGATCAGCGCCTCGAATGCGGCGTCGCGGCTCACAAGTCCCCCACAAGAGCGGTCATGCCGTGAAAGACTCGCGGCGAGCTGGAGACTTTCATCCCGAAGGCGGCAATCCGCCCAAGGGAGTGATGGCGATGACGGAACAGATGGCGGCGACGGTCAAGGCCGAAGGCGGCGCGGTGCGCAAGGGGAAGACGGCGTTGTGGTGGGCGGCGGGGGCGGCCCTGGCGGTGGCGGTCGCGGGCTGGATCGCCCTGGGCGCGCTGATTCTGACCGGCGCGGACAAGCCGGTGCTCCTGGCCGCGGCGGTCGTGGGCGCGCTCGGGACCGAGGCCACGGTGTGGATCACGGCGGCGGCGCTGGGCCTGACGGTCTTCGAGGCCAGGAAGCGCATCTGGGCGAAGGTGACGGGGCGCTCCCGGTGAAGGGGGAGGACCATCACCGCCGCCCGAACAGCTTCTCCAGGTCGCTGAGTTTCAGCTCCACATAGGTGGGTCGCCCGTGGTTGCACTGGCCGGAGTGGGGCGTGGCTTCCATCTGGCGGAGCAGGGCGTTCATCTCCGGCGCCGACAGCACCCGGCCCGCCCGCACGCTGCCGTGGCAGGCCATGGTGCCGCAGACCTCGGCCATCCGCTCCTTGAGCGACAGGGCGGCGCCGTGTTCGGCCAGGTCGTCTGCGATGTCGCGGATCAGGCCCTGGACGTCCGTGTCGCCCAAGAGGGCGGGGGTCTCGCGGACGAGGACGGCGCCCGCGCCGAAGGGTTCAAGCACCAGCCCGAGCTCGGCCAGCTCATCGGCCTTGGCGGCGACGCGGTCGGCCTCGGCGGGGTCCAGCTCCACCACCTCGGGGGCCAGCAGGGCCTGCCGCGCCACGGCGCCCTCCGCCATCTGCGCCTTCATCCGCTCATATACGAGCCGCTCGTGGGCGGCGTGCTGGTCCACCACCACCAAGCCGTCGCGGGTCTGGGCGACGATGTAGGTTCCGTGGACCTGGGCGCGGGCGACGCCGAGGGGGTGGTCGAGCGGGTCAGGGGCGTAGGGCGTGGGGTATGGGGTGTGGGGGGCGCTGTAGTCAGGTTCAACGCGGGCGCTGTGTTCGTTCAGGCCGGGGAGGGTCTGGGCGGTGGCCGAAGGCGCTGTCCAGCCGGTCCAGCCCGACCAGCCCGGCGCGGCGCTCGGCTGCGCCACACCCCACACCCCACCCCCCACGCCCTCTCGCGCTGCGAAGCTCGCGAGCGCGTCCGCCGCCACTGTGGTCGAGGCCCGGTGCCCGGCGGCGTGGAGCGCGTGGCGGAGTGCGCCGACGATCAGGCCGCGCACCAGGGCCGGGTCGCGGAAGCGGACCTCCGCCTTGGCCGGATGGACGTTCACGTCGACATAGAGCGGATCGATATCGACGAAGAGCGCGGCCGCCGGGTGCCGATCGCGCGCCAGGAAGTCGGCGTAGGCGCCGCGAAGGGCGCCTTGCAGCAGCCGATCCTTCACCGGCCGCCCGTTCACGAACAGGAACTGGTGCGCCGCATTCCCGCGCGAATAGGTGGGGAGCCCCGCATAGCCGGACAGGCGCACCCCGTCGCGGCTCTGGTCGATCAGCAGGGCGTTGGCCTCGAAGTCGCGGCCCAGCAGGGCCGACAGCCGCTTCAGCCGCCCCTCGTCGCCGGGGTGTTCGGCGGGCAGCCGCAGCACCGTCCGGCCGTCGAGGTCCAGCTGGAAGGCGGTCGCCTCGTGGGCCATGGCCTGGCGCTTGACCTCTTCCGAGATGGCCATGGCCTCGGCGCGCTCGGACTTCATGAACTTCAGCCGGGCGGGCGTGGCGTAGAACAGGTCCCGCACCTCGACGCGGGCGCCGTGGTCGCCGGGGAAGGCGGCGGGGGCGACCGGGCGCTGATCCCCGCCCTCGACCTCGATTTTCCATGCTTCAGCGCCCGCCGTGCGGCTGGTGATGGCGAGCCGCGCCACCGAGCCGATTGAGGGAAGCGCCTCGCCCCGGAAGCCCAGGGTGTGGATACGGAGCAGGTCCACGTCGCCCGCATCATCCGGCTCTAGCTTGGAGGTGGCGTGGCGCTCGACCGCGAGCGGGAGTTCGTCCCTGGGGATGCCCTTGCCGTCGTCGGCGACCAGGATGCGGGACAGGCCCCCGCCGTCGGCCTGGATCTCGACCCGTCGGGCGCCGGCGTCCAGCGCGTTCTCCACCAGCTCCTTGATGGCCGAGCTCGGGCGCTCCACCACCTCGCCCGCGGCGATGCGGTTCACGGTTTCGGGCGGCAGGCGGCGGATGGGCATGGCCTAGCGAAAGTAGGGCGTGTGGTGGATTCGCGCCAACGCCGAGGCTTGGGTCACCGTAGTAGGTTCATCACCAAGAACACCAAGGGACGCCAAGGACACCAAGATCAGAGGATCATCCGTCGAATGGCGTTCTTGAGGAGGACGGAGTTGAAGTTGATCAGATAACCCAGCCTCACCCGCGAGAAGCGCAAATAGGTGAGAAGCTGGGCCTCATGGATCGACGCCAAGGCGTCGATCGCCTTGATCTCCACCACCACCTGACCCCCGATCAGGAGGTCGAGCCGAAGACCGACGTCGATGCGAATATCGCCATAGGACACTGGCACGCCGACGTGACGCTCGACGCCAAACCCGCGCCGCTTCAGTTCTTCAGCCAAGCAAGCTTCGTAGACGGACTCCAGCAAGCCTGGCCCGAGGGCGCGGTGGACCTTCAGCGCCGCATCGACCACGGCGCGCCCGATCTGATCCACTTCGTTCGAAACCGGCCCGGCCTCTTGGTGTCCTTGGTGCATCCTTGGTGTCCTTGGTGATGAACTCTGCTGCATCTGATCGCCAGACGGTTGAGAGCGCCAGTCCCCACGGCTAGACACCGCCCATGCATGACATCCGAGCCATTCGCGAAGCGCCTGAAGCCTATGCCGCCGGGTGGGCGGCGCGGGGGGTGGAGGACGCTTCACAGATGGTGGAGCGCATCCTGGAGTTGGATCGGCGGCTGAGGGCGGCGCAGACCTCGGGGCAGGAGGCTCTGGCCAAGCGGAACGCGGCGTCCAAGGCCATCGGCGCGGCCATGGGGCGCAAGGACCAGGCCGAGGCCGACCGGCTGAAGGCCGAGGTGGAGACGCTGAAGGGCGAGATCGCGGCGTTCGAGGCCGAGGAAGCGAGCGTCGGGCGCGAGCTGAAGGACCTGCTGGCGGGCCTGAAGAACCTCGCCGCCACCGACGTGCCGGACGGCGAGGACGAGAGCGGCAATGTCGAACAGGGGCGCTGGGGCGAGCCTCGCACGGGCGGGCCGGCCAAGGATCACGCCGACCTGGGCGAGGCGCTGGGCCTGCTCGATTTCGAGGCGGCGGCGAAGATGTCGGGCGCCCGGTTCGCCGTGCTGAAGGGCGGCCTGGCCCGGCTGGAGCGCGCCGTCGGCCAGTTCATGCTGGACATGCAGACGGCCGAGCACGGCTACCTGGAGATCAACCCGCCCTTCCTCGTGCGCGACGAGGCCATGTTCGGCACCGGGCAGCTGCCGAAGTTCGAGGAGGACCTGTTTTCGGCCTCTGGCTCTTTCGAAGGCTTCGTCCAAAAACTCGAGAAGTCGCCTGAGTTTGCTCCGTACCTCGAAACGATTGTGGAGCAGATCGTCGGGCCCGATCACCCCGATTACTCCAATTTTCGAGACGATCTGCGTGCTCGGCTAGAGAGCAGGAAGCTCGCGGCTCACGCCGATGACCCTCAGCGCCGCTGGCTCATCCCCACCGCCGAAGTCTCCCTCACCAACCTCGTGCGCGAGAGCATCTTGCCGGAGGAGCAGCTCGCCACGCCCATCCGCTACACGGCGCTGACGCCGTGTTTTCGGGCGGAGGCGGGGTCGGCGGGGCGGGATACGCGGGGGCTGATCCGGCAGCATCAGTTCCACAAGGTGGAGATGGTCTCCATCACCCGGCCGGAGGACTCCGAGGCCGAGCACGAGCGGATGACGGCCTGCGCCGAGGCGGTGCTGAAGCGGCTGGAGCTGCCCTTCCGCCGCATGCTGCTGTGCAAGGGCGACATGGGCTTTTCCGCGCGGAAGACCTTCGACCTGGAGGTCTGGCTGCCGAGCCAGGGCGCCTATCGCGAGATCAGCTCCTGCTCCAACTGCGGCGACTTCCAGGCCCGGCGCATGGACGCACGCTTCAAGCGGGCGGGGGAGAAGAAGACCGAATTCGTCCACACGCTGAACGGTTCCGGCCTCGCGGTCGGCCGCACCTTGGTGGCGATCATGGAGAACTATCAGGACGAGGGCGGGCGGATCGCCCTGCCCGAGGCGCTGCGGCCGTACATGGGCGGGCTGAGCCACGTGGGGTGACCATCGTCCTTCTCCCCTCGGGGGAGAAGGAACTCTATGGCCCTCCAAATCGTCTGACCCTTACCTTTCTGGGAGACACGGCGATGAAGGCTTTGGCGATCGGGCTGGCGGCGGCGGCGCTCGGCGGGTGCGCGGGCATGCTGGATCCGGGAAACACGCCCAAGGCCGTGCTCGACCCGGCGGCAAGCCAATGGGAAGGCTGGGTGCGGTTCTCGGAGGAGGAGTTCCAGCTCTATCCGCGCGAGGTGCAGGTGCTGCGGCCCTTTTCCCGGCCCTGCCTGTCCGGCGCCCTGCCGCTGAACCTGCAGCGCCAGGCGGTGCGGGACCTGGGCGGTCAGAAGGTGCGCGTCACCGGCCGCACCACGCCCTGGACCGGGCGCGAGGCCGGAAACCGCATCGACCACGCGGGCTCCGACATCACCAATGTGTGCGGCGGCCAGGCGGTGATCCTGGCGGAGAGCATGGTGGCCATCCCCTGACCCCTCCCGCTGACGGGGCGGAGTGTGTAAGCCGTCCCCATGCGAATCCTCCTGACCAACGACGACGGCATCGAGGCCGAGGGCCTGGCCTGTCTGGAGCGGATCGCGGGCGAGCTTGGGTCGGAGGTGTGGGTCTGCGCCCCGGCCGTCGAGCAGTCCGGCAAGGGACGGGGCATCACCCTGACCGAGCCCTTGCGCGTGAACCGGCTGGGCGAGCGGCGCTTCGCCGTCACCGGCACGCCGACGGACTGCGTCGTGCTGGCGGTCAACGACTTGATGCCGGAAAAGCCGGACCTGGTGCTGTCGGGCGTGAATCGGGGACACAATGTGGGGGAGGACTGCTCCTATTCCGGCACGGTGGCGGGCGCCTTGCAGGGCATGGCCTTCGGCATCCGCTCCATCGCGCTCTCCCAAAGCCTGGAGCGTTTCCACGACGAGGTGACGGCGCATTGGGAGACGGCGGAGGCCTTCGCGCCCGGGATCATCCGTCGCCTGCTGGATCAGCCCTGGGAACGCGGCGTGGTCATGAACCTCAACTTCCCGGCCCTGCCGCCCGAGCGGGTCAGCCATGTGGAGGTGACGACCCAGGGCTTCCGCGACATCGGCGAGATGCACGCGGTCAAGCGCACCGACCTGCGCGGCCGCGACTACTACTGGATGAGCTTCCGGGGGCGGAAACAGGACCACGCCGAGGGCACCGACCTGCGCGCCGTGGACGAGGGCCGGATCAGCGTCACGCCGCTGCACATCGACCTAACTCATCGGCCCAGCGTGCACGACCTCAAGAAGGTGCTGGGGGGAGCGCCGCCGAAATGATCAGTATACGCGCTCCCTTCCCCTTGAGGGGGAAGGCCCGGGGATGGGGTGGAGGCAGTCGGCGTCAGATCGTGGCGCGAGAGACGGCGCCGTGCTGGCCGCTGAGCCTCAAGAGCCAAGATCGGATGCGGTGCGCCTCCACCCCCACCCAACCCTCCCCCCTCGAGGGGGAGGGCTCAAGAGAGTGGCGGCGCCCATGAACCTTTCCGACGATCGCGTGGGCCGGCTGATCCTCGCGCTCAGGCAGCAGGGCGTCACGGACGGGCGCGTGCTGTCGGCCATGGAGTCGGTGGACCGCTCCGTCTTCGTGCACGAGCGGTTCCTGGACCAGGCCTGGGACGACCAGGCCCTGCCGATCGACTGCGCCCAGACCATCAGCCAGCCCTTCATCGTCGGCCTGATGACCCAGGCGCTGGACGTGCAGCCGCGCCACCGGGTGCTCGAGATCGGCACGGGCTCGGGCTATCAGGCGGCGGTGCTGAGCCGGCTGGCGCGCTACGTCTATTCCGTGGAGCGCTACCGATCGCTGCTGGCCGAGGCGGAGGGGCGGTTCCGGGCGCTGGACATCGACAACATCATCACCCGTCACGGCGACGGCTCGGTGGGCTGGCCGGAGCAGGCGCCGTTCGACCGGATCATGGTCACGGCCGCCGCGCCGCACGAGCCGACGGAGCTGCTGAAGCAGTTGAAGCCCGGCGGGGTGCTGGTCGCGCCCGTGGGCCGCAGCACGGTTCAGATCCTGCACCGCTACGTGGGGCAGGCCGACGGCAGCTTCCGCCGCGAAAGCCTGACGGACGTGCGGTTCGTGCCCTTGGTCGAAGGGACGGCGAAGGAGGGGTGAGGGGAGGGAGGCGGTAGGCTGTAGGCAGTAGGCATGGGGGCGACGGTGCGGGCCGGCCTCGGCCTCGGGTACGACGCGCCACCTCGGAAGCAGCGAACCCTACCGTCTACTGCTTACCGCCTAACCGCTCTTCCCCGCCTTACTTCCGCGCCGTTTCGCCGCTTGGCTCGACCGCGCGGGGCGGGCACATAGGCGACGAACGGACGAGGGGCGTCATGGCTGATTCCGCGACCTTGGCGAGGCTTCTGGCGGTTGGGGCGCTGCTGCTGACGGGCGCCTGCGCCAGCTATCCGCGCGAGACGATGTATCCGGTGCACGCCGGCCCCGCGCCTGCACGGTCCGGGCCGGCTCCAGCCCAGCCGCCCGCTCGCGTGCCGGACCTGGGCGCGCCCAGACCCTCCCTGCCGCAGCCCGCGCGCCCCGCCGAAACCTTCAACACCGCGCCCGTGGCCTCGATCGAAGGCGCGGCCCTGCCGCCGCCGACCGTTACGACGACGACCGGCGCGACCAGGGCCGCCAGCGAACCGGCCTGGTCCGCGCCGCCGCCGCCGGCCCGCGAAACGGCCGAGCCGCCCGCCAGCCGCCCGGCCGCGGCGCCGGCGCGGCCGACATCCTCCGGCGTCAGCTATGAGATCCAGCCCGGCGACACCTTGTCGGGCGTCGGGCGGCGTTTCCGCACGCCGGTGCAGGCGCTGATCCACCTGAACAGCCTGGGTCCGCAGGGGGCGATCCGGCCCGGCCAGCGGCTGCAGCTTCCGGATTCGGCCGAGGATCAGGGGCCGGACCCCTACGCCACGGGTCCCTCGCCTGTGGGCGTGGCCGTGCCGTCCGGCTCAGCGCCCCCGCCGCCCCCGCCGCCGGTCACGCGACCGAGCCAGCCTCAGCCCCAGCCCAGCCGCCCCGCGGCCACCCCGCCCCCCGCCGCCGCCGACATCACCCTGGCCTGGCCGGTGCGCGGCGACATCCTGCGCCGCTTCGGACCCGTGGGACTGGGCGAGCGCAACAACGGGGTGAACATCGGCGCTCCAGCCGGCGCCGAGGTGCGCGCTTCGGCCGCCGGACGGGTGGGCTATGTGGGCGACGATCTGGCGGGGCAGGGGCTGACCGTACTGATCGTCCACCGCGGCGGCTGGCGCACCGTCTACAGCCACCTCGGCTCCGAGAGCGTCTCGGACGGCCAGGAGATCCAGGCCGGCCAGGTGATCGGCACGGTCGGCGCCACCGCCGGCGACGGTCGTCCCTCCATTCACTACGAGGTCTGGCGCATGCAGGGCGACGAGCCCCGGGCGATCGACCCGTTGGGCGTGCTGCCGCGCTGACGCACTGGCGTCACGCCGGTCTGTGAGCTAGCCTCTCCCGACAGCGACGTCTGGGAGGGTGGTCGTGGTGAGATCGACGAGGATAAGCGGCCTGGTGCTGTTGGCGGCGTGTTTGGCTGGCGGCGCGGCGGTCGCGCAGAGCGGCGCGGCGCCCAAGCGGCTCGACGAGGGCGGCTTCACGCCCACCCAGGTGCTGAACGGCGCCGACCCGGCCGTTCTTGGAACGAACTGCCGGCTGCTCCGCGTCCAGCCGGGAGAGAGCTTTCAGTTGACCGCTTCGCCCAGCGACGACGCCCGGATCGCGCTGGAGGTGGTCGAGGGACAGGGCTGCGACTTCAGCGCCGCCGCCAGCCGTCGGCGATTCTCGTCGGCCGCCGACGAGCGCGGCCAGATGCCCAGCCTGATCCTGAGCACGCCCGGGATGTGGAGCGTCCGTGTGACCTCCATGTGGGGCAAGACGGGGGATCGGGCCGCCCTGCTAGCCGTGCGCCAGGGCGGGTGAGGGGGGCGAGGTCATGATCATCAAGCTGCTAGCCCTGATTGCGGTCACGGTCTTCGTGCAGAGCGGCAGCGCAGTGGAGACACAGCTACGGCCGGGCATGATCCACGCGACCCTGTCTCAGGTTCAGCCTCCCCGCCTGGCCGATGACCGATATCACCCAGCCAGTCCCTGCTATGCTCTGACGGTAGGCCCGGGCGAGAAATGGGTGCTTCGCGCTCTGGTGCGGACGTCCGGCGCGCGGCTGCACGCGGTTCAGGGCGCCCGCTGCGACTATGGCCCAGAGTTGACCGAGGGGCTGACTTCATCGCGCTCGGACGGTGTGGCGAGCGTTTCGCTCGATCTGGCCAACCCTTCCGGCGAACAGCCGCAGGCGTGGGCGATCCGCGTCGTCGGCGCGCCCGGGACCAATCCGCCACCGACGCGCTTCGCCTTGAACGCGACAAGGCTGCCCTGATCCTGCGGCAGGTCACAAGGATATCAGAAATGCGACCGATTTTACGGAGCCCTCTGGTTCTCGCCATCGCGGCAATGAGCGGCCCGGCGCTTGGGCAAGTCCAGGAGGGACCGGCCGTTCTGCCCTTGCACCAGCAGACGGAGTTGTCCTCGACCCTACGGACCATGAATCTGGCCGGGCGCGGCGTGATGGGGAACAACTGCCAGATTCTGGAGGTCAGGTCGGGACAGCGCTTCACGCTCGCAGCCGCCAAGCCGTCCGCGACCGTGACGATAGAGGCGGTGCGCGACGGGATCGGCTGCGAGTTCTCGGACGAGCAGGGCGCGCCGCCTCGAGCGCGAGCGTCGGCGACATCTCCTGCGGCTGGGCAACCGGCCCGGCTCGTACTCGATCAGCCGGGGCGTTACAGTGTACGCCTGTCCGCGCCCGATCTACCGGAGGGCGAGGTCATCGGCCTGATGACTTTCCGCCCGCGAGCCTAGCGCTCACGCGCGTTGCAATCCGGGCCGGCGCGCCCTAGGTTCCGCGCCTCGTTTTCAGCGGCGCGGCGACAAGAACCGCGCCCGGTTCGTCGGGACACCACATGCCTGCCAGCGGCGACGGCGGAATTTCCGCCATGCTCATCCAGTTCCTGCCGTTCATCGGCATCTTCGTGCTGTTCTATTTCCTGCTGATCCGTCCGCAGCAGAAGAAGGCGAAGGAGCACCAGGCCATGATCACCGCGCTGAAGCGCGGCGACACGGTGGTCCTGTCCAACGGCATGATCGGCAAGGTCACGCGCGTGGAGAACGAGGAAGCCATGGTCGAGATCGCCCAGGGCGTGAACGTTCGGGTGCTCAAGGGCATGGTGGCGGAGGTGCGCAACCGCACCGCCATCGCCGCCGCCAACGACGCCAAGGGCTGACGGCTTCCGGCCATGATCCACCTTTCGCGCTGGAAGATCATCGTCCTCGCGCTGTCGCTCGTCTTCGGCGTCCTGTTCACCTATCCGAACCTGCTGACGCCCCAGCAGCGGGAGGCGCTGCCCGGCTGGCTGCCGAAGAACGCCCTGAACCTGGGCCTCGACCTTCAGGGCGGCTCCTACCTCCTGCTGGAGGTGGACGTGCCCGCCATGCGCGCCAAGCGCATCACCAACATGGCCGAGGATGCGCGGGTCGCGCTGCGCGAGGTGCAGATCATTCCGTCGGCCGTCCGGCCCGACCAGACAGGCGTGACGGTCACCCTGTCCAATCCGGCCCAGATGCAGCCGGCGCTCGACGCGATCCGCGCCGTCGCCCTGCCGAATCAGGCGACGGGCGTGGCCGACCGCCAAGTGACGCGCCAGGGCGACACCGCCATCCGACTGGCCTTCACCGACCAGGCCTTGCGCAACATGGCGTCGGACGCCGTGACCCAGTCGATCGAGGTGGTGCGCCGCCGGGTCGACAGCCTGGGCACCCGCGAACCGACGATCACGCGCCAGGGCTCGGACCGCATCGTGGTGGTCGCGCCCGGCGAACAGGACCCGGCCCAGCTGGAGCGGGTCATCGGCCAGACGGCTCAGCTGACCTTCCAGATGGTCGACACCGAGAACTCGGTGGAGCAGGCCATCGGCGGCCTGGTGCCGCCGGACGCCCAGCTGCTCTACGACGACCAGGGGACGCCCTATCTGGTCAAGCGGCGGGTGCTGGTGTCGGGCGAGAACCTGACCCGCGCCTCCGTCGGCGCCGATCAGGGCGGCCGTCCGGCCATCGACTTCCGCTTCGACGGCCAGGGCGCGCGGCGCTTCGGCGAGGCCACGGCCCAGAACATCGGCAAGCCCTTCGCCATCATCCTGGACGAGAAGGTGATCTCCGCCCCGACCATCCAGGGCGCCATCACCGGCGGCACGGGCCAGATCACCGGCAGCTTCTCCATCGAGAGCGCTTCCGAGCTGGTGAACCTGCTGAACGGCGGGGCCCTTCCGGCGCCGCTCCAGGTCGAGGAGCGCCGCACGGTGACGGCCGAACTTGGCGCCGACGCCGTGCAGGCCGGCGCCGTCTCCATCGCGGTGGGCGCGGTGATCATCGTCGTCTTCATGATCCTGGCGTACGGCTTCCTGTTCGGCGGCATCGCCATCGCCGGCCTGATCCTGAACGCTCTGCTGATCGTCGCCTGCATGAGCTTGACCGGCGCGAGCCTGTCGCTGCCCGGCATCGCCGGCCTGATCCTGACCTTCGCCGTCGCCGTGGACGCCAATGTGCTGATCTATGAGCGGATGCGCGACGAGGCGCGGGCCGGCCGCTCAGTGATCGCCTCCATGGACGCGGGCTTCAACCGCGCCATGGGCACCATCGTCGACGCCAACCTGACCACGCTGGTCGCGGCGCTGATCATGTTCGTGTTCGGCGCGGGTCCGGTGCGCGGCTTCGCCTGGACGCTGACCATCGGCGTCTTCACCTCCGTGTTGTCGGCGGTGCTCCTGGCCCAGGTGGCCCTGGCCTGGTGGCTGAAGGTCGCCAAGCCCAAGAAACTGCCGATCGCGGAGTGAGTGCGATGCGTGGATGGCCTCTGATCAAACTGGTGCCGGTCAAGACGAACCTGCGCTTCGTCAACTTCGCCAAGTTCGCCGCCGTGATTTCGGCCGTGCTGGTGATCGCCTCCCTGGCGAGCGTCTTCTATCCAGGTCTGAACCTCGGCATCGATTTCCGCGGCGGGGCCAGCATGGAGGTGGCCAAGCCCGCCGGCCAGGTGATCGCGCTCGATCAGGTGCGTTCGGCGGTCCATGACCTCGGCATCGGCGACGTGGGCGTGCAGGGCATCGCCCGCCGCGACACCAGCGCCCAGGACGGCTCCACCATCCTTGTCCGCTTCCAGATTCCCGAAGGCCGCGACCAGACCCAGGTGGTGCGCCAGGTCGAGACCGCGATCACCGGCGCCGTGGGAGAGGTCACCTATTCCGGCGTCAGCGTGGTCGGCTCCAAGGTGTCGGGGGAGCTGTTCAGCTCGGGCCTGATGGCGCTCGGCGTCGCCATTCTTCTGATGTTCGCCTACATCTGGTTCCGCTTCGAGCCGCAGTTCGGCTTCGGCGCCGTGGCGGGCCTGCTGCACGACGTGATCCTGGTGTTCGGCCTGATCGTGCTGATGCGGCTGGAGTTCAACCTGAACATGGTGGCCGCCATCCTGACGGTGATCGGCTATTCCATGAACGACACCGTGGTGGTGTTCGATCGCCTTCGCGAGAACCTGCGCAAGTACAAGACCATGCCGCTGCGCGAGGTGATCGACCTGTCGATCAACGAGACCCTGTCGCGGACCCTGATCACCGGCATCACGGCCGTCATGGTGCTAGCGGCGCTGGCGATCTTCGGGGGCGAGGCCCTGTTCGGCTTCTCCATCGCCCTGATGTTCGGGATCATCTGCGGCACCTATTCGTCCATCTACGTCGGCGCGCCGATCATCCTGCTGTGGGGCGTGAAGCGGGGTTCGCTGGACGAGGCCAAGCCGATCAAGCTGGGCATGGCCAGCCGGCCCTGAGGACGGGAAACCGCGACGCGACAACCGCTCCGCTGGACACCTTCCGCTCAACCGCTATCCACCGGCCATGTCCCTGCATCTGATCAAGCTCTGCGTCGGCGTGTCCGATGTGGAGTGGCTGGAGCGTCGCGCGCGCTCCAAACAGCCGCTCGTCGTGCACACCCGCATGACACCCAAGCGCGCCGCCGAGATCGAGGATGGCGGGTCGCTGTTCTGGGTGATCAAGGGCAGCGTGGTCTGCCGCCAGCCGATCCTGGACATCGCCACCCACGGCGAAGGTCGCGCCTCCCGCTGCCAGATCACGCTGGAGCCGCGGGTGGTGCGCACGGCGCCCCTGGCGCGCCGCCCGTTCCAGGGCTGGCGGTATCTGGAGGCCAAGGAGGCGCCGGTCGACCTCACCAGCTTCGAGGCCGGCGAACTTCCGCCGGAGCTGGCCAAGGAACTGCAGGCGCTCGGGGCCTGGTAGGGCTCGGCGCCGTTGACCGCGTCCGGCGAGCGTGGCTCTAAGCGCCGCTCCCATGACCTTCGCCCTTTCACCCGACAGCCGCGCCTCCCTGCGCGAACTCCTGCAACTGGCCTGGCCCGTGGTGCTGGCGCGCATCGGCATCATGACCATGGGGCTGACCGACGCTATCGTCGTGGGCAACTACGCCAAGCAGGAGCTGGCCTTCCATTCGCTCGCCTGGGCCCCCACGTCGGTGTTCGTCACCACGGCCGTCGGGCTGATGATGGGCGTCCAGGTGATGACGGCCCGCCTGATCGGCGAAGGGCGGCGCGCCGAGGTCGGCGGCGTGCTCCGGAGGGGTCTGGTCTATGCGCTTCAGCTGGGCTTCGGCGCCCTCGTGCTGTTGGTCGCGTTCGGCCCCTGGTGTCTGCGCCAGATGAATCTGGACACGGGCTTGGCTGAGGGCGCGAGCCCGGCCTTGATCGTCTTCGCCCTGTCCATGCCCTTCTACCTGGTGTCGGTCGCGGCCCAGTTCTTTCTGGAGGCCCTGCACCGGCCCAAGGCCGGCATGGTGGCCATGTGGGTGGCCAACGGCGTCAACCTGCTGCTGAACCTGGTGCTGGTTCCGGACCTGCTGGGCTTCGGCGTCGACGGCGCCGAGGCGTCGGCTTGGGCGACCTTGGCGGCGAGAGCCTCGCTGGCCGTCTTCCTGATCGTCTTCATCCTGCGCCTGCCGGAAGCACGGGCCCTGGGCGTGTTCGACAAGCCGCGCCCCGATCCCAAGACCGCCTGGGAGCAGACCAAGGTCGGGTTCGGCGCGGGCTCCTCCTATTTCGTGGAGGTCGGCGCCTTCGCCGCCATGACCTTCTTCGCCGGCATGCTGGGGGCGAATGAGACCGCGGCCTGGACCGTGGTGCTGAACGTCTCCGCCATCGTCTTCATGGTCCCCATGGGTCTCAGTTCGGCCACGGCGGTGCTGGTGGGCCGATCCTATGGGGCCGCAGACCGCGCGGGCGTGCTGCGCGGGGGCTTTGTCGGCATCGCCGTGGTTTCGGCGCTCACGCTTCTGGTCGCGCTGCTGGTCTGGCCCACGGCGGAGCTGATCGTCTCGGCCTACAACCGAGACCCTGTGCTGGTGGCGCTGGCCGCGCCGGCCCTGGTGCTGGCTACCCTGTTCTTCGTCGCCGACGGCATCCAGGTGGTGGCGGCCCAGGCCAACCGCGCCGCCGGAGACGTCTGGTGGCCGACCATCCTCCACGTCGTCAGCTATGGGGCCATCATGACGCCGCTTGGCTTCTGGCTGTCGCGGCACGGGGGCGTGAACGGCATGATCTGGGCCGTCATCATCGCCAGTCTGGTGGCGGCGGCTCTGCTGACCTTCCGCTTCCAGCGCATCGCCCGGCGGCTGCCAGGCTGATCACAAGATCGCGCGGGCGGGGAACAGGGCTTGCGGCCCCGCCGAAACCGCACCATTCTCGGTTTCAGAGTTTGGTAAGGAGCAGCGTCATGATCACCGCAGTGGTTCTGGGCATCGGCCTGACCCTCGTGACCGGCGCTGTGCTCGCCGCTCAGCCCAAGCCCAAGGCTGCCCCGGTCCGCGCTCGCCGGACCCGCCGCTGATCCTCAGCCGATCAGGGCGTCGGTCGCCGCATAGACCATCACCCCCGTCGCGATCGCCAGGTTCAGGCTGTCCGCACGTCCCCGCATGGGGATCTTCACATTGACGTCGCAGGCGGCCGCCAGCCGGTCGGTCAGCCCCTGCTGCTCATTGCCCATCAGGATCAGAGCGGGGGCGGTCAGCTTGGCCTGGCGGTAGTCCGTCGTCGCGTCCAGCCGCGTACCGACGACCGATCCCGACCAGCCGGCGCGCCAGGCCAGGAACTCGTCCTGGGTCGCCTTGCTGATCGACACGGCGAAGACCGAGCCCATGGTCGCCCGCACCGCCTCCACGCTGAACGGGTCGACGCAGTCGCCGACCAGCACCACGCCGCCGCAACCGGCCGCGTCCGCCGTGCGGATGATGGTGCCCAGATTGCCTGGATCGCGCACCTCCTCCAGCGCCACCCAGCACGCGCTCCCGGCCGGATCCAGCTGATCCAGCGGCGTGAAGGCCTGCTCGAAGACGCCCAGCACCGTCTGCGGATTGTCTCGTCGGCTGATCTTCTCGAGGATGGCGTGGGTGACCACCAGCACCTCGCCGCCCGAGACGCGCGTCTCGGCCTTGGCGCGGTCCAGCAGCGCGTGCGGCCGCGCCTGGTCGCCCACCAGCAGCAGTCGGGGCGCGCGGCCCTGGTCCAGCGCCTCGCCGATGAACTTCAGCCCCTCGGCCAGGAAGCGGCCGGTCTGCTCCCGCTCCTTGCGCATGTGCAGGGCGCGGACGGCCTTGACGGTCTCGTTGGTCAGGGAGGTGATCAGCCGGTCGGCCATCAGCGGCTCCACCGGGCGAAGAAGCTGAGGCCGATGGCCCGGCCCCGCTCGCCGTCCTCCTTCAGCGCCAGCTCGCCCCAGTCGATGCGCCCGCCGCGGTCCCTCAGCGCCTCGGCCATCAGGTGCGCCAGCGACAGGCCGGAGATGCGCGCGGCGTAGGCGTTCAGCAGCAGGAAATCCGCGTCGGGCGCGAGCAGGGCGGCGCAGTCCCGGAGCAGCGCCGGCAGGTCCTCGAACAGCCGCCAAACCTCGCCTGTGGGGCCTCGCCCATACTTGGGCGGGTCCAGGATGATCCCGTGGTATTTGGAGCCGCGCCGCACCTCGCGGGCCGCATATTTGCGCGCATCCTCGACGATCCAGCGCAGCGGACGGTCCGCCAGGCCGGAGAGCTCGGCGTTCTCGCGGGCCCAGGCGACGGACTTCTTGGAGGCGTCCACGTGGGTGACCTCCGCGCCCGCCGCGGCGCAGGCCAGCGACGCCACCCCGGTGTAGCCGAACAGGTTCAGCACGCGCGGCCGCTCCAGCCCCCGCAAGCGCCCGTCCAGCCAGCTCCAGTTCGCCGCCTGTTCGGGAAAGAAGGCCAGGTGACGGAAGGGAGTGAACCGGCCGGTGAACCGCGTGCCCCGCCAAGCCAGGGGGAAGCTGTCGATCGCCGCCTTGCCGAACCGCCAGCGGCCGGCCTCCTCCTCGTCCGTCGGATCGAAAACGGCGTCGGCGCGGGTGAAGGCGGCGGGGTCGCGCGGCGACCAGAAGCACTGCGGCTCGGGCCGCACCACCGTGAAGCGGCCGTAGCGCTCGAGCTTTCGCCCGTCGCCGGAGTCCAGCAGGCCGTAGTCGGACCAGCCTTCGGTCACCAGGGTCTCGGGCATGGGCGAAAGGCTGGGTGGCATGCGCCGCAGATAGGCGGTCAGGCGGCCTCTCGTCCAGCGACGGGCGCAAGCGGGATGGCGGCCGAGGGCGGCTCCTCGACCTCGTCGGCCCGGTGCGGGGTCTTGTCCCAGGCGAACGGCTCGGTCACCAGTCGCCAGAGCGCGTGGACGAAGGCCAGGCTGAGCAAGGACCAGTAGAACGGGGCCGTGGCCATGTCGGACAGCCGATACCGCATGCCCGCCCGCCGCGCGCCGACGGCGCTGGACAGCCAGGCGGCCGCGGCACCGAAGGCCAGCACCACCATGGACGGCCAGGGCGTGGCGGGAGCGATGCCGGCGAATCCGGCGACCAGCACGGCGGCCAGGATGTAGGCGACGGACGGTCCATGCGCGGCCGCCGAAGCCAGCCCGACCCCCAGGGTGCTGAACAGGGCGAAGCCGCCGCGGAAGCCGAGCGCCGCGGGGTTCCGCGTGTGCACGCCCCAGGTCTGGAGGAAGCCCTTCAGCCATCGGTTCCTCTGGGGCAGCCAGTGGCGGAGACGCCCCGGCGGGGTCTCCCAGGTTGGCGGAGGGATGACATCCAGCCGCCAGCCGTGCCGCCACAGGCGAAAGCCCAGATCGGCGTCCTCCGTCACGTTCCAGGCGTCCCAGCCGCCGACGGCCTTCAAGGCGGAGGCGCGGAAATGATTGCTGGTGCCGCCCAGGGGAAACGGCAGCCCCAGCCGCGCCATGCCGGGCAGCGTCACTTCGAACAGCGAGGCGTATTCCAGCGCCAACTGCCGGTCGAGGAACTGCCCCGTGCCGCGCCGAATTCGCAACGGCGCCTGCACGCAGCCGAGGTCCGGTTCGGCCATCAGGCGGGCGGCCGCTGCCTTGAGCTGGCCCGGGTCCGGCTCGTCCTCGGCGTCATAGACGGTGATCAGCTCGCCCGCGCCGTGGGCGAGCCCGAAGTTCAGCGCGCGCGGCTTGGTGCGGGGCGATCCCGGAGGGCACACCAGCACCTGGAGCCATGAAGGACGCGGCAGGCGCACCGCCGCCTCGATCGTCGCCTGGTCGTGAGCCTCCAGGAGTAGAAAGCCTTCCAGCCGATCGACCGGATAATCCAGCCGGGCCAGCCGGCGCACCAGCTGCGCCACGACCTCCGCCTCGTCGTGCAGGGCCGCGAGGATGGTGTAGCGCGGCCAGGCGGCGGGAGGGGGCGGCGCCGGCGTCGGCCACAGGCTGGTCCGCAAGAGCAACAGCCGCCAGCACGCCACCCAGACGAAGACCGCGCCCGCGCCCAGGATGATCAGCAGCAGCGTGATCTCGGTCGCCAAGGCGGTGGCGAAGCTCAGGGCCGCCGAAAGCGCCGACCAGCTGCACAGCTGGCCCAGCGTGGGCCCGCGCCGCCGCGCGCTCTCGGCCAGGGTGGGGCCGAAGCCGTGCGGACGGGCCATTTCGGCCGTCTGATGTCCCACCCAGCCCTCCTATCGGAGAACATCGCTATAGCGACGCTTGTCCGCTCGCAAGCGATTGGCGCGGCTGGCGCGGAGGTCTATGCAGGCCGGACACTGTCAGGATTTCGTCCGTGAACGCGCTGGCGCCCGCTTCCCCCAAGACCCGCAAGCCCAAGGGGGAGGGGCACGCGCGTCGCGCGGAGATCCTCGCCGCCGCCGAACGCATCTTCGTGGAGCATGGCTACGAGGGGGCCACCATCCGCAAGATCGCGGATGCAGTCGGGCTGTCCTCCACGGCCCTCTACATGCATTTCGCCGACAAGGACGCGATCCTGCACGAGATCTGCGTCAACGCCTTCGAGACGCTCAGGGCCTCGCACCGCGACCGGCTGAGCGACGCCTTGCCGCCCGAGGTCCGCATGCGACGCCTGCTGGAGGACTATGTCGCCTTCGGCTTCGAGCATCCCAACGCGTATCGGCTGATCTATCTGACCCGCCCGGACGAGGCGCGGCACGGCGCCCAGTCGGCCGCCCAGGAAGTCGGAACGGAGCTGTTCCAGAACTTCCAGCGGATCGTCGAGCAGGTCGCCGCCGAGGGGCGGCTGGCGGTGGAGCCCCGGCCGGCCGCTCAGGCGCTGTGGGCGGGGGCGCACGGGGTGGTGTCGCTGATGATCACCAAGCCCTATTTCGACTGGGTGGGCCGCGACGAGCTGACGACGGTCATGCTCGACGGGCTGATCGCGGGGCTGACGCGCCGGTGAGGAGTTTCGCCCTGGCGCTCGGCCTGGCGCTCGTCGGCGGCGTCGCCGAGGCGCGACCGCTGCGCGTGCTGTCGCTGGATCAATGCGCCGATCAGTTCGTGCTGGCGCTGGCGCCGGACGCGGAGCTGGCCCTGTCGCCCCGGGCCGACGATCCCGACTCCTGGATGCGGGCCGCCGCCGCAGGTAGACGGAGGATGCGCCCGACCCTGGAGGCGGCGGTTGGTTTCCAGCCCGACGTGGTGGTCCGCTACTGGGGCGGAGAGCCGCGCCTGCTGGCCGCGCTGGAGCGTCGCGGCGCGCGGATCGTGACCATCCGGGACGCGGCCGAGTTCTCCGACATCCGCGACAACATTCGGGCGGTCGCCGTGGGGCTGGAGCGGCCGGACAGGGGCGCCGCCCTCATCGATCGCATGGATCGGCGGCTGAACCAGGCCCAGAGACAGAAACCCAGAGGCGGGGCGCTGTATCTGACAGCAGGCGGCTTCACGGCCGGGGCCGGCACCACGGTCGACGCCATCCTGCGCGCGGCGGGTTTCCGCAACCTCGCGCCCGCCGGCGGGTTCGCGCCGGTCCGTGTAGAGCGGATCGCCTTGCAGCCGCCCGTCCGCTTCGTGCTTGGCTTCTTCGACGCCGTCCGCGCCGACTGGCGGGGGCCGGGGCGGCATCCGGTCGTGCGGCGGGCCGCGCGAGGTCGGATCGCCGCGAGCCTGCCGGCGGCGTCCCTGACCTGTCCTGGCTGGTTCGCCGCCGACGCCGCGGCCATGCTGGCGGGCGACGCGTGATCCGCTCGAGGCTGACCCTCCTGCTGCTTCTGGCTGCGGCCGCGGCCCTGCTGATGGCCGTGGTCTTCGGCGAGACGGCCTTGTCCGGGGCGCAGTGGCGAGAGGCTTTCGGAGACGTCTCATCAGGGCCGGGGGAGGTGCTGTGGCAGGTGCGGGCGCCGCGGGCGATCTGCGCCCTGCTGGTGGGGGCGGCCCTGGGGCTCGCCGGGGCGGTCATGCAGGGGCTGCTTCGCAATCCGCTGGCGGACCCGGGCGTTCTGGGCGCTTCGGCGACGGCCGCCCTGGCGGCGGCGGGCGCGATCGTGCTGGGGCTGGCGGCGCTGCCGGGCGTGGTGGAGCTCTCGGCGCTCGGAGGGGCGGCGCTCGGCTCGACCCTGCTCGTGGCCTTCGCCGCCCGGGTCCGGGCTCCGGAGGCGCTGATCCTGTTCGGCGTCGCGCTCTCCAGCTTCGCTGGCGCGCTGACCGCCCTGATCTTCAACCTGTCGCCGTCGCCGATCGCCACCGCGGAGGTGATGAACTGGCTCCTCGGCTCCGTGCAGAACCGAAGCTGGATCGACGTGCTGTGGATCGCGCCGGGCCTGGCGCTGTCAGGCCTCGCCGCCTGGGGAGCCTCACCCGGGCTTCGAATGCTGAGCCTGGGCGAGGAGACGGCCGCCACGTCGGGCCTGCCGATGGCGCGGCTCAGGCTGGTCGCCCTCGTCGCGGCCGGTCTGGCGACCGGCGCGGCCGTAGCGGTCGCCGGCGTGATCGGCTTCGTCGGCCTGGCGGCGCCGCATCTGGTCCGGGCGACGGTAAGGGGCGACCCCGCGCGCCTGCTGCTGCCGTCGGCCCTGGCGGGAGGGCTGATGCTGGCGGCGGCCGACCTGTTGGCCCGGCTCACTCCGACGGACCAGGAGCTGAAGCTCGGCGTGTTCACGGCTCTGGTCGGCGCGCCGCTGTTCGCCCTGATCGCGTGGCGGGCGGCCCGGGAGTGGCGGCTGTGAGCCTGGTGGAGCTCCGCGACGCCTCGGCGACCCTGGATGGGCGGACTGTGCTAGCCGCCGTGAACTTCGTTGTTCGGCCGGGGGAGCTGGTCGCTCTTTGTGGGCCGAACGGCGCGGGCAAGAGCAGCCTGATCCGCGCGGCGCTCGGGCTTCTGCCGCTCTCGAACGGCGAGGTTCGACTGGGCGAGGCGCCGCTTCAACGGCTCAGCCATCGCGCACGGGCGGAGCGCGTCGCCTACCTGCCGCAGGAGCGCCGCATCGCCTGGAATCTTCCCGCCGAGGAGGTGGCGGCGCTGGGCGCCCCCTTCCTTAAGCCGGGCGAGGCGCTCGCCCACGCCCGCGCGGCGCTGGCCGAGGTCGACGCGTCGCATCTGGCCAGCAGAGGGGTGGCGGAGATGTCGGGCGGCGAGCGGGCGCGCGTGCTGCTGGCGCGGGCGCTGGCGGCGGAGGCTCCGGCGCTGCTCGCGGACGAACCCGTCGCGGGGCTCGACCCGGACGCCCAGCTGCTGGTGCTGGACCGGTTGAAGACGCGCAGCAGGGCCGGGCAGGGGGTGGTCGTCAGCCTGCACGACCTGACGCTCGCCGCCCGCTACGCTGACCGGGTGGTGGTCATCGACGGCGGCCGCATCGTCGCCGATGCGCCGCCCTCGGAAGCGCTATCGCCTCAGATCCTCGGGCGCGTGTTCCGCCTGAACGGCCGCTGGCTCGATGCGCCCGAAGGGCCGCTGCTGGCCGCCAGCCGCTAGTCTATTCCTCGGGCGTCGGCTGATAGGGCTGCGGCCCGGGCGTATAGGTCTGCGCCCCGTCCGACACATAGGACTGCGGCCCCTGCGGCGAGCCGGCAGCGATGTCCCGCGACAGGCGGAGCTCGCCCGTGCCGCCGTTCAGGCGCGCACGGTAGACCTGCATGTTCTCCATCACCCGCATCATGTAGTCGCGCGTCTCCGTGAAGGGCGCGCACTCGATGAAGTCCACGGGATCGACCTGACCGCCGCGGGGGTCGCCGCAGCGCGCGATCCACTGAGGCGGTCGGCCCGGACCGGCGTTGTAGCCGACCGTCGTCAGCAACATGGAGCCGCCGAAGCGGCTGGTCAGCTCGCCCAGGTGATAGCTGCCCAGCGTCATGTTGTAGTCCGGGTCCCAAAGCCGCTCGGCCGAGTAGGGCATGCCCAGCCTACGCGCGACGCCCTGCGCGGTGGATGGCAGGAACTGCATCATGCCGCGCGCGTCGGCGTGCGACCGCGCCCGGGGATCGAAGCTCGATTCCTGGCGTGTGATGGCCAGAGTGAACTCCAGCGGCGCGGCGCCCGCGACGGACGGCGGGATGCGGATCGGGTACTGCCGCTCGGGCATCAGGAAGCCCCGCTGGCTGGCGGCGCGGCCGACCATCATGGCAGTGAAACCTTCGCCGTAGCCCCGCGACATGTCCATCAGCAGCGCCAGCTCCTGCGGCGTCTCCAGCACGTCGTCGAGCTGATAGGCGAAGACGCGGAACAGGCTGCTCTCGCCCGCCTGGCCGAGAATGCGGGCGGCCCGGACCACCTCGTTGCCCTCGAACCGCGAGCGGTCATTTCCCGAGATCTGCGGCTCGGGCGGCAGGACGATGCGGGTGATCCCCGCCTTTTCCGCCGCCAGCTGGCCGTAGAAGGACTGGATGTGCGCCGCGCCGGCCGAATAGTAGTTCTGAGCCGCCGCCCGGTCGCCGCGCGCCTCCGCCGCCCTGCCCAGCCAGTAAAGCGCGCGCCCCTGGGTGATGGGGGTCGTCGAGCTGGTCCGCAGCACCTCGAAATGCCGCGCGGCCGTGGCCGGGTCGTTCAGCTTGGTCAGGGCCGCCCAGCCGGCCCAGAACTCGGCGTCCACCTTGCGCGCGCCGCCCGGGAAGCCGTGGCCGGCGAAGGCGTCATAGGCCGCGCGGGGATTGCCGCGCTGCAAGGCGTCCAGGAAGTAGTTGCGACGCTCGCTCCACAGGGTGTTCTGGCCCTCGGTATGGCTAGGCGCCGAGGGAAGGGCGGAGAGAAGCGGAAAGGCTTCGCCCTGGCGATTCTGGCTGCGGAGGATGCGCACCCGCTCCAGCACCACGGCGGGGTCCATAGCCTGGGAAGGGGACAGGCCGCCGACGATCGCGTCCGGCGAATAGGCGCCGCGCAGCGCCAGCACGGCGTTGGCCACTGTCCGCCGCTCCGGCGAGGCGAGCGAGAGCATGGCCCGCGTCGCGGGTCCATGCGGACCCAGCAGCAGGGTGTTCAACCGCGCATCGTGGTCGGCTTGGCTGAGCAGGGCGCCCCAGCGGTTCAGCACGCGCTGCTGCTGGTCGGCGTCGAAGGAGCGCGTGCGCCACCAGGTCCGCACCAACTCCTGCGCCCGCTGCTGACGCCCGGTCCGCTCCAGCGCATCCGCCAGGACGATCATGCCTTGGGCGGTCAGCGGCTCGCGGTCGTTGAACAGCACCAGGACGTCGGAGGCGGGCGGCTGAGCCAGGTCGGCGGCGCGCTCCGTCGCCTCCAGACGCGACTCCGAGCGCGGCCACCCCTCGAACCTCACTCGCGCGCCCGCCAGATCGCCGTAGGACAGCTGCCCCGCGGAGGTGTCGATCAGCGCCCACTCCACCAGCTTGCGGGCCGTCGGGTCGCCGATCTGGCTGATGATGCTCCGGGTTCCCGGCACATCCCGCGCCCTCGCCGCCGTCAGGCCGCGGCGGAACAGGGCGAGATCGGCCTCGCTGAGCGTCCTCGCCTGATAGCCGCCGTCCTGGACGTAGGCGGTCTGGGACGCGAGCAGGGCGTCGGGGTTGGGCGCGGCCAGCGCCAGGGCCGCCGCCAGGGTGGTCGCGATCATGCCGTGTCCAATCCCCATCTCTACCGGTTGCGGCCGCCGGTTCGGCGACCTACCCTTTCACGCCCCAAGGCCCAGGCGCTTCGCCAATCCCTTCCCAGGACGATCGTTCCCATGACCGCGCCTCTGTTCAAGGGTGTCATCACCGCCCTGATCACACCCTTTCGTGACGGAAAGGTGGACGAGGAGGCCTTCGTCCGCCTTCTCGAACGCCAAATCGCCGCCGGAGTCCATGGCGTCGTGCCCGTGGGCACCACCGGCGAGAGCGCGACCCTGCACCTGGACGAGCATAAGCGCGTGGTGGAGCTGTGCGTCTCCCAGGCCGCCGGGCGCGTTCGGGTGATCGCCGGCGCCGGCGCTTCCGCGACCGACAAGGCCATCGACCTCGTCCGGCACGCCAAGGCCGTAGGGGCGGACGGCGCCCTGGTGGTGACGCCCTACTACAACCGGCCTTCGCAGGAGGGCATGCGGCTGCACTTCGAGGCCATCGCGGAGGCGGTTCAGCTGCCGGTGCTGCTGTACAATGTGCCGGGCCGCACGGGCGTGGACCTGGCGAACGAGACGGTGGCGACGCTCGCCGCCCATCCGAACGTCGTCGGCATCAAGGACGCCACGGGCGATCTGGGCCGGGTCAGCTGGATGCGCGCCAACATCACCGGCCAGTTCGACCTGATCTCCGGCGACGACCCCAGCTACCTCGGCTATCTCGCCCATGGCGGCCACGGGGTGATCTCCGTCACCTCCAACGTGGCCCCCGAGGGCATGGTCGCCCTGCACGACGCGGCGACGGCGGGTGATCTGGAAAGCGCGCGCCTGTGGCAGGACCGGCTGATCGCCCTGCACAAGGCGCTGTTCCTGGACAATTCGCCCTCGCCGACGAAGTACGCCTTGTCGCGCCTTGGCCTGTGTTCCGAGGAGGCGCGCCTGCCGCTCGCCCCGACGTCGGAAGCCGTGCGTCCGCTGATCGACCGGGCGATGACGGAGGCCGGCGTCCTCTGATGGCGTCAGACGCTCCCAAGCAGAAGGTCATCGCCGAGAACCGGCGCGCGCGCTTCGACTACTTCCTCGAGGACTTCATCGAGGCCGGGCTCCAGCTGCTGGGCACGGAGATCAAGGCGCTGCGCGACGGGCGCGCCAACATCGCGGAGTCCTATGCGGCGGTGGAAGGGCGCGAGATCGTGCTGATCAACGCCGACATCCCGCCCTACAAGCAGGCCAATCGCTTCAACCACGAGCCTCGTCGGCCCCGGAAACTGCTGCTGCACCGCCGCCAGATCGACCGGATGATCGGAGCGGTTCAGCGCGAGGGCCGGACCATCATCCCGGTCAAGCTGTACCTCAACGAGGCGGGCAAGGCGAAGCTCGAGATCGCCCTGGCCAAGGGCAAGAAGATTCACGACAAGCGCGAAGCGACCGCCGAACGCGACTGGCAGCGCGACAAGGCGCGACTGCTGAAGGAGCGGGGCTAGCCCGCCGGCTGGGCGTCGATCACGCCGGGCATGGGCGGGGCGGTGATGCCGCCCCCGGCGTACTCGCCGAGAGAGGGACCGAAGGCGCGATCCAGCGCCATCCCGCCGCTGACGATCAGGGCCGTGACGACCGCGGCCCAGGTGAGGGCCCGGCGCTCGGCCGAGGTGAACACATCCGCACTCTTACGCATGACAGCCTCCAGATGGCCGTTGAACGCAGGGCTAATGTCGCTGTTCCGACGGTTGGAGCTTAACGGCTAAGGCGAGTGATTCGCGTGGCTGGCGAGCCACAGATCGGCGGTCTTCAGGCGTCCATCAGGACCCGCGCCCTCTCGAAGACGGCGCGAAACATGTCGGGCGTCAGCCGTCCCGTGTTCGTGTTCAGCCGCGAGCAGTGATAGCTGTTCAGGAGCACGTAGCGTCCGACCCGCGCCTCCACGCCGTGACCGGCGGCGGCGGCCGAGGCCGGCAGGCCCAGCGCCTTCAACACGTTCTTGCGCGAGATGTCTCCCAGGGTGACGATCACCTTGAGGCGGGGCAGGGCGGCGATGCGCGCGGCCAGGAAGGGCCGGCAGGTCGCTTCCTCGACCGGCAGGGGCTTGTTGCCGGGCGGAGCGCAACGGACGGCGTTGGTGATCATGCAGTCGATCAGCTCCAGCCCGTCGTCCGGGCGCGCCTGGTATTCGCCGCGAGCCAAGCCGACCGCGATCAGCGTCTCGTAGAGCAGCCAGCCGGCGTGATCGCCCGTGAAAGGACGGCCGGTGCGGTTGGCGCCCGTCCGGCCAGGCGCGAGACCGACGACCAGCAGTCGGGCGCCTTCGTCGCCGAAGGACGGCGGCGCGCCGTTGAACCAGCTGGGCTCCCTGTGCGCGTTCTCCGCGCGATAGGCGACCAGCCGCGGGCACAGCGGGCAGTCGACAGGCGGCTCCGGCGGGATCAAGAGCGCGGCTCCCGGCCGATCTCCGGCAGCAGGTCGAACAGGTCGATGAAGCAGTCCGCCTGACGACGCAGGTCGTCCGCGGCCATGGGCGGCTGGCTCTTCAGCGTGGAGACGACGGTCACCTTCACCCCCTTGGCCTGCACCGCCTCCACCACCCGGCGGAAGTCGCCGTCGCCGGAGACGAGCACCAGGTGATCGAGCCGAGGCGCCAGCTCCAGCATGTCCACGGCCATGTCCAGGTCCATGTTGCCCTTCAGCCGGCGATTGCCGTCCGCGTCGGTGATCCGGCGCGCCGGCTTGGTGACCACGGAGAAGCCGTTGTAGGCCAGCCAGTCGACCAGCGGCTTGACCGGCGAGAACTCCTCGCCCTCCACCACAGCCGTGTAGTAGAGTGCGCGCACCAGGCGAGACCGGTCGCGGAACCACTCGAGCCAGCGCCTGAAGTCCAGATCCGCGGCCAGGGCGCGCGTGGCGCTGTGCAGGTTCGCGCCGTCGATGAAGACGGCCAGCCGATCGGATGGATGGAAGATCATGGAGCCCGATCTAGGGGACCTGGACGCCGCCGTCATCATCGCCCTGGGCTGCAACGACCCAGGGCCGTGGAAGAGTTGCCGCGAGTTGCTCGAGGCGGCGGTGGCGCGGCTTCGGACGGAGGGAGCGGATGTGGTGGCGCGATCCTCCTGGTGGCGCTCGCGGGCGTGGCCCGATGCGGATGATCCGCCCTTTCTGAACGGTGTGGTGATGGTCCGGACCGAGCTCGATCCTCACGCCCTCATGGCGGCGCTGGGACGCATCGAGGAAGTCTTCGGCCGCCAGCGGCGCACGGCCAACGCCCCGCGCACGCTGGATCTGGACCTCATCGCCTATGGCAGGCTGGCGGGCGAGCAGGACGGCCTGGTCGTGCCGCATCCCCGGGCCCATCAGCGGAAGTTCGTCATGGGGCCTCTGGCGGAGATCTCGCCCTGGTGGCGGCATCCGGTGACCGGGGAGGAGGCGCTTCAGCTGGCCGCCAGGGCGCCGATCGGGGCCGACGCCCGCCCAATCACCGACTGACGCCGCCGATACCGGCGGTGACCTCTGGCCTCGGGGGACCAGCGCAGCTAAGCTCCGCCTTCGAGGGGGAGTGCAGAACCATGATGCTTGTCGCGCTGGCGCTCGGCGCCATGACCATCGGCGCAGAACCGGACGCCCCGGCGCGAGAGCCGCGGGTCTTCGGAGCGACCGAGTTCGGCTGGAGCGCGGGGCCGCGCATCCGCCTCAGCGGCGATTTCATCCCGCGCGGGAACGTCTACACGGCCTTCGTCGAGTGCCGCGTCGAGGCGGAAGGAAAGCTTGCGGACTGCACCGCCACCGAGGCCAACCCGCCGACCTTCGCCGCTCCCGTCGTTCGAGGCATGCGCTTCGCCAGGATCAGGGATCGACCCGACGGCCCGAAGGCCGGCGACACCGTCGCGTTCGAATATCGCATTCGCTTCTAGCGGCGGGGCTCTGACGGCGACCGCTTCTGCGTTGCACAACGGGCTCTCCGTCCTTATAGTCCCGGGTTCTCCCCCCGCCCGAGGACTCCATGGCTCGCGTCACCGTCGAAGACTGCATCGAGAAGGTTCCGAACCGGTTCGGCCTGGTTCTGCTGGCCGGGCACCGCGCCCGCTCCATCGCCAACGGCGCCGCTCTCACGATCGATCGCGACAACGACAAGAACCCAGTCGTGGCGCTTCGCGAGCTGGCCGAGGACATGGTCCGTCCTGACGAGCTGTCGGAAGCCATCGTCACGACGCTGCAGCGCGTCGATGAGCGCACCGAGGCGGAGGATGAGGCGGAGACCAAGCTGCTGCTGGCCCAGCCTCAGCACATGAACATGGCCGAGGCCGACCTGATCCGGGCCCTGCAAAGCGACCGGGACGGCGGCCAGGAGGAGCGGTACTGACGCCGGACCCGGCATCAGGCGTCACCCTCCACCCGGCGCGGGATGCGCACACCCCGCCGCCCGTCAAGGCTGCCAATCTGAACGAGCCGCCCGGCCGGACCAAGGTCCTGCGCCAGTTCGAGCTTATCGAGGCGGTGAAGTCCTACGACCCCTCGGCCGACGAGGGTCTGCTGAACCGCGCCTACGTCTACGCCATGCGGATGCACGGTTCGCAGCTGCGCGCCTCCGGCGACCCCTATTTCGCCCACCCCATCCAGGTCGCGGGCATCCTCACCGACTACCGGTTGGACACGGCGACCATCGTCACGGCGCTGCTGCATGACGTGGTGGAGGACACCGACGCCACCCGCGACGACATCGCCGCCATGTTCGGCGAGGAGATCGCGAGCCTGGTCGAGGGAGTGACCAAGCTGTCGCGCCTGGAGCTCCAGGCCGAGCACACCCGGCAGGCCGAGAACCTGCGCAAGTTCATCCTGGCCATCTCCCGCGACGTCCGGGTGCTGCTGGTGAAGCTGGCGGACCGGCTGCACAACATGCGCACACTGAACTTCGTCAAGCCGGAGAAGCGCGAGCGCATCAGCCGGGAGACGCTGGAGGTCTACGCCCCGCTCGGGCGGTCGATCGGCATCCACTCCATCGCCACCGAGCTGGAGGAGCTGGCCTTCGAGCACCTTAATCCCACCGCCCGTACGGCGATCGAACGCCGGCTGGAGGCGCTGAAGCTGGAGCATGGCGCCGCCATGGACCGGGTGGCGCTGGAGGTGGAGCGGGTGCTGTCCGAGGCCGGCGTCCAGGCCCGGGTGTTCGGGCGGCAGAAGACGCCCTATTCGATCTGGCGCAAGCTCCAGCGGAAATCGGTCAGCTTCTCCTCGCTGTCGGACATCTACGGCTTCCGGGTCATTCTGCAGGCGGAAGACGACTGCTATCGGGCGCTGGGAATCATCCACCGCGCGTGGCGGGCGGTGCCGGAGCGGTTCAAGGACTTCATCTCGACGCCCAAGTCGAACAACTACCGCTCGCTGCACACCACGGTGGTGGGGCCGGGCGGCTTGCGCATCGAGATGCAGCTGCGCACCGAGGCGATGGATCGCATCGCCGAGGACGGCGTGGCCGCCCACTGGCGCTACAAGAACCATTCCTATGGCTTTGATCGCGAGGCCATGGAGAAGGCGGGCGGGCGCGACCCGCTGCAGAACCTCCGCCATCTCGTCCAGGTGATCGAGCACGGCGAGGGCGGAGAGGACTGGGTCGAGCACGCCAAGCTCGAAATGTACCTCGACCAGGCCTTCGTCTTCACGCCCAAGGGCGCGCTGATCACCCTGCCGCGCGGGGCCATGCCGCTGGACTTCGCCTACGCCGTCCACACCGAGGTGGGCGACACGGCCGTGGGCGTGAAGATCAACGGCGAGCTGAAGCCCATGCGCACCCAGCTCCAGAACGGCGACGTGGTGGAGATCGTGCGGGGCCCCAAGCCTGAAATCCCCGCGGACTGGCGCAGCCTGACCGTCACCGGTCGCGCCCGCTCGGCCATCCGCCGCCATATCCGCAGCCACGAGCGGGAGGAGTTCCAGCGTCTCGGCAGGGCCACCCTGGAGCAGACCCTGAGCAAGGCCGGCAAGAGCCTGGCCGACCTGTCCCTCTCGGCCGCGCTGGAGACGCTGGCCATCGGCGCGGAGATCGACCTGTTCGAGGCGATCGGCCGGGGCCAGGTTTCGGCCGTGCGCGTGGTCGAGATTCTCTTCCCCACGCTGAAGGGCAAGGTGAAATCGGTCGCCGAACGCAAGCGCATCCGCGACGACCGCGCCCGGCTGTTCGTGCGCGGAGGGGGGCTGACGCCGGGGGTGTCCATCCATTTCGGCGGCTGCTGCACGCCCCTGCCGGGCGACAGGATCGTCGGCATCATCGAGGCCGAGCGCGGCCTGACCGTTCACACCATCGACTGCCAGAGGCTGGCCGAGTTCGCTGACAACGACACGGTCTGGCAGGACCTTCAGTGGACGGCGCAGGCCGAGCGCGGCGCCGTCGGCTCCGCCCGCATCCGCGCCACCATCCGCAACGCCCCGGGCGTGCTCGGCCAGGTCGCCACCGTCATCGGCGACTCCGGCGGCAACATCCAGAACCTGATCATGGCCCACCGCCAGCAGGACTTCTTCGACGTCGATATCGACCTGGAGGTCGAGGACGCCAAGCACGCCACCGGGATCATGGCCGCGCTGCGCGCCAACCCTTCCGTCGACACGGTCGAGCGGATCAAGGGCTGAGGCGCGCCCTGTTCGGCGCCGGAGATCGGCGTTACGTTGTCGGCGGAGGGATCCATGATCGAACTGCTCGCCGCCGCCGCGTTGGCACTGGCGCAGGACGCCGTCCATCTTCGATGCGACAGCATCCACGACCGCAGCGCGCATCTCGCTCGCGGCACGGTCGAACTGGTGAGGGACGATGATGAGGACCGCATCACCCGCGTTCCGCTGACCGCGCCCGCCCCGGGCGTCCGCGTCTACAACTTCCAGCCGGTGTCGATCAGCCTGCGGGAGCGGTTCAGCCACGACACCGAGGGCTTCACCGACACCTATGAGGTGCTCCTGCCCGCGCCGTTGATCGCCGTGCGGGGCATGGTTCGCATCGCCCACAACTTCGACTGCGTGCCCAGCCTGAGCGACAACGACCGCTGCGTCTTTCCGGACCTGGGGACGCGGCTCGCGCCGGTGATGCTGTCGGCGGAGAGGCGAGGGAGCCAGACCTTGCTTACCTGCACGCGGGTCAGACCGCGCGGCTAGAGCCTGCCGGCTTCGCCCAGCTTGTCGACCATCCAGATCCGCGCGGGCGGCAGCGGCCGGTTCTGCGGGTGGAAGACGAACTGCTCCAGGAAGTGGCCGGTCAGCGCCAGTCCCGCGCCGATGTCGCCGTCCCGCACCCCCGCCTGCGCGCCCCGCATGAAGGCCGGCAGGGTCAGCAGCTTGTCGGCGTAGGGCTTGCCCGCCTCGCGGCTGACAGCACGACCGGTGCGCGGGCTGACCCACACCAGGTCGTCGACCACGCCTGTCACCGCGCAGGCCGACAGGTCCAGGCCAAACCCCAGGTCCTCCAGCAATCCCGCCTCGAAACGGATGAAGATCGCGGGCCAGACCTCGGGCACGGCGAAAGCGCCGACCAGGGCCTCGAAGGCGTGAAAGGCGCCCGGGTGCGGCTCTCGCTCGGGCAGGGCGCCTTGCGCCACCGCCGCCGCCGCGTTCAGACCCGTGAGCGCCAGGGGATCGTCGAACAGCGCCGCCGGACCTTCGCCGATCGGCTCCAGCCGGGCGGAGCCCAGCTGCTCGGCGGTCCGGGCTCGGAGCGCCGCCGTCACCCGCGCGCCGGCCTGTAGGAAGGGCTTCATGCGGCGGGACGCGCCGCCCGCCACATAGGCCGCCCGCCGGCCGTGGCGCTCGGTCAGCAACTCCACGACGGCGCCGGTGTCGCCGTGGCCGCGAGCCGACAGCACGAAGGCCTCGTCCTCGATCTCCATCAGGGCTGAGCGGGGCCCCGGATCGTCTCCACCACGGCCTTGGCCTTGTCGTTGGGGACGGCGAAGCTGAGCACGTACTGCTCGATCTTCCAGCCGTCGGCGGTCAGCCGCAGCACGCCGGAGCCGCGCGTCTCGCCATAGCCGGTGTTGGTGAGCTTCTCCTCGAACCAGGCGATGCAGCGGCACTCGATCGGCGCGATGGTGATGGTGCGATCCGTCGCCGGATAGGACCAGCCGCGGCCGCGAGAGAAGTAGGGCTCGGCGAAGGCGCGGAACTCCGGCAGCGTCCAATGCTCGGTGGCGTCCGTGCCGACGAAGCGCGCTTCCGGCGTGAACAGGCCGAAATAGGCCGCGCCGTCGGCGGCCGTGGAGGCGGCGTTCAGCCGGTCGAGCACGGCCGCCACCGCAGCCTCCTCCGGCGCAGGCTGGGACTGAAGGGCGGCGGCGAGGAGGAGGGCGAGGGGGGGCATGCCCCCTTCTACTCTCCCGTCTCCGGAACCGGAAAGGTCTCCGCGTTCAAGGCGCGGGCGGCGGCCATCAGGTTGCGGGCGGCGTTCCGCCCCACGCGGTCGGCGTAATCGTGCGCCTGATCCGTTTCGACATAGTCCGGTCCAGGGCCCGGGCCCAGGTGCCAGTAGGTCCAGCTGTGGCCCGGAATGGTGAAGCCGATGTCGATCAGGGCCTGGCTGACCGTGCCGACGATGTGATGCGCCCCGTCCTCGTTGCCCGTGATCACCACGCCCGCCACCTTGCCGAAGCAGACGGGCCGGCCGCTATCGTCTGTTTCGGAGATCAGGGCGTCCATCCGCTCCAGCGCGCGCATGCAGACCGACGACTGCTGCCCCAGCCAGGTCGGCGTGGCCATGACCAGGATGTCGGCGGCCAGCAGCTTGGCTCGCACGTCTGGCCAGTCGTCACCCTCGCCCATGTCGCTCTTCACGCCGGGCTTGATATTCAGGTCCACCAGCCGGACCAGCTCCGTCTCCACGCCGGCCTTGCCGAACTCGCCGATCAGCACCCGCGCCAGCGCCTCCGTGGAGGAGGTCTCAGGTGACGGCTTGAGAGTGCAGTTGAGGACGAGGGCGCGCATCCGTGGCTCCGGTGAAGCTGGCGTTCGTCAACCGAGCCTGAGGTGTCGTGTTCCCGACGGTGGAGCGGGCTGTGTCGGGAGCGCTCGCGCCATATCGTCGTTCCCTGGAGAGACGACAAAGCTGGCGGGAGACGATCCGATGCGCAGGTTGAGAGCGGCGAGCTTCGTCTCGCTGGACGGGGTGATGCAGGCGCCAGGCGGGCCGGAGGAGGACCGCACGGGTGGCTTCGCGCACGGCGGCTGGGTGTTTCCCTTCTGGAACGAGGAGCTGGACGCCTGCATGGAGGCGGCCATGGGTCGTGACTATGACCTGCTGCTGGGCCGCCGCACCTATGAGATCTTCGCCGGCTTCTGGCCCTTCGCGGACGGCGCGATCGCACACGCCTTCAACAGCGCCGCCAAATATGTGATCGCCGGCCCCGAAACGCCGATGACCTGGGCGGCCAGCGATCGGCTGGAGGGCGACCCGGCGGAGGCCGTGCGAACCCTGAAGGCTGGTGGCGACCGGGACCTGTTGATCCAGGGCTCCAGCGAGGTGGTCCACGCCATGCTGGCGGCGGACCTCATCGACGAGCTGACCCTGCTGACCTTTCCGATCATCCTCGGCCCCGGCAAGCGGCTGTTCGACGAGCGGTCGCGTCCGCGCGCCTGGTCGGTGACGAGCAGCCGCCAGCTCTCGAACGGCGTGGCGGTGACCACCCTGGTCCCGGGCGGCGCGGTCCAGACCGGCTCCTTCGCCGACGACAGTCCCAGGGCGGCGGAGCTCGCGCGGCGGGAGCGCTGGTCGCGGGAAGGCTAACCTTCCTCCGGCGACGTGGCTGCCGGCGGTTGTCGCCCATAGGCGCGACCGCGCCGATCCGCCCGGGTCGGGACGGGGCGGCCCAGCGCCTCGGCCATGGCCTGCTGCGACAGCAGGAAGACCTGGTCGCCCTGGTGATAGTTGTTCGACAGCACCACCACGGCGATCCGCTGCTCCGGCTCCCACGTCACCAGGTTGCGGAAACCCGACCAGCTGCCGGTGTGGTAAATCTGGCGGTCGTGGAAGGGTTGGTCGGTCCGGTCGCCCAGGCTGCCGACGAAGACCCCGAAGCCCCAGTCTCGGGGAGGCCGGGCCAGTTCCGCCGGGGTCTGCGGCGGCGGCGCGTGGTTGGCGATCATCTGGGCGTAGGAGCGCTCGCTCAGCACCCGTCCGGTGTGCAGCGCCCGGGTCCAGACGAACATGTCGTCCAGGGTCGAGTAGAGGGCGCCCGCGCCGTAGATGACGCTGGGGTTCACCTTGGGCTGCGGCGTCAGACCCCCCGCCAGATTGGCGTAGCCCATGATCACGCCGTGGTCCGAAGAACCGTCGTCGAGGCCCGTGTCGTTCATGCCCAGAGGGACGAAGAACGCATCGCGAAGATAGTCCGCGAGCGGCTGGCCCGACGCCTTTTCCACCACGGCGGCCAGCAGGTTGTAGCCAGCGTTGTCGTAACGCACCTTTGTTCCCGGCTCGAACTGAAGCCCGTAGCGCGCGGAATAGGCGGTCAGTTCGTCGAGCGTGGTCGGATTGACGCGACGCCAGCCCCAGTTCGCCTGGGCCATGATGTCCGGCACGCCCGAGGTGTGGCTGAGCAGGTGCCACAGGCGAACCGGCGCCCACTGCGGCGGGCAGGGTTCGATGAAGCGGCAGAGCGGATCGTCCACCGACAGCTTGCCGTCGTCCTGGAGCCGCAGGATGGCGGCGGCCGTGAACTGCTTGGAGACCGACGCCAGGCGGAACCGGCTGTTCAACTCCAGCGGCCGGCCTTCCGACTGCCCGAACACCTGCCGGAACAGGACCTCGTCGCCCTTGGCCACCAGAACGCCGCCGGTGAAGGGGCGGCTGTAGAGAGCCTGGCGAAGGGCCGGCAGCGCCTCGACCACCTCCACCGGCGGCCGCTCCGGGGGCTCGGCGCGGTCGGCGTCCACCCCCATCCTGGGAAGGGCGGCGCGTCCGCCGTAGACGAACACGCCCCCCGCCGCGACGAACAGAAGCAAGAGGATCGACAGGAGCCAGGGCCAACGGGCGCGGCGACGGGGAACCTGGAACACGTCAGGCGTCGTAATCGAGGCCGAACTGGGCGTAGAGGGCGCGGCTTTCCTGCCACCGGGCGTCGACCTTCACGGTCAGGAACAGGTGCACGGGCCGGTCCAGCAGCTCCGTCAGCTCCTCGCGCGCCTTCTGCCCGATCCACTTCAGCGTCTGGCCGTTGCGGCCCAGCACGATGGGGCGCTGGCTCTCACGCTCGACATAGACGGTCTGCTCGATGCGGGCCGAGCCGTCCGGCTTTTCATCGAAGGCCGTGGTCTCGACCGCCGCCGCGTAGGGCAGCTCCTCGTGCACACGCAGGTAGAGCTTTTCGCGGGTGATCTCGGCGGCGAGCACGCGGAGCGGCACGTCGGCGCTCTGGTCCTCCGGATAGAGCCACGGTCCCTCAGGCATCAGTTGGGCCAGGCGCCGTTTCAGGTCGTCGACGCCGTCCCCGGAGGCCGCGGAGATCATGAAGGCTTCGGAATAGACGCCCTCGCCGAACAGCCGCTGGGACAACCCGAGCAGGGTGTCGCGGCGCATGCCGTCGATCTTGTTCAGCGCGAGGATGGCCTTGGCGCCGGTGCTCTTCAGCTGCTCGACGATGGTCGCCGTGTCCTCGGCGGAGCGGCGGTCGGCCGCCGAGCCCTTCTCCTCGGCCGCCAGTTCGGCCTGGGCGTCCACCAGATGGACCACGGCGTCCGCTTCCTCGGCGCCGCCCCAGGCGGAGGCCACCATGGCCCGGTCGAAGCGCCGACGGGGCTTGAAGATGCCGGGGGTGTCCACCAGCACGATCTGCGCCTCGCCCTCCATGGCGATGCCGCGCACGGGGAAGCGCGTGGTCTGGACCTTCTGGGTGACGATGGAGACCTTAGTTCCCGTCAGCCGGTTGGTCAGGGTGGACTTGCCGGCGTTGGGCGCGCCGATGATGGCGGCGAAGCCGGCGCGGGTGGCGGGTGGCGCCATGGGGGGAGTATCGGTCAAACGACGCCTTCGCGTTTCAGCAGGGCCGACGCGGCGGCCTTTTCCGCGTCCTGACGCGAACGCCCCTGGCCGGTCAAGGGTTCGACGCCATCCACCGTCACCTCCACGGTGAAGGTGGGGGCGTGATCGGGACCGGTGCTGGAGGTCACGACATAGCGGGGCAGGGCGCGGCCCCGGCCCAAGGCCCACTCCTGAAGCGCCGATTTGGGATTGCGCTCGGCGCGCGGCGGGGGATCGCGAAACAGAGGCTCCCACAGGGGCGTGAACACGGCGCGCGCCGCTTCCATGCCGCCGTCGAGGTAGACCGCCGCCAGCAGCGCCTCCATGGCGTCGCCGAGCACGCCCTCGCGCCGGCGGCCGCCCTGTTTGGACTCACCGGGGGACAGACGCATGGCGGGGCCGACGCCCAGCGCCTCGGCGGCGCGGGCGCAGGCGGGCTTGTCGACGAGGCCGTGGAGACGGGAGGACATCTCGCCCTCGTCGGCCTCGGGATAGTCGCGCATCAGCCGCTCGGCCACCAGCAGGCCTAGCACCCGGTCGCCCAGGAACTCCAGGCGCTGGTTGTCGGTGAACGGCCGCCCCCGGGCGTCGCGCTCCTGGCCCTCGCCGACGCTGGGATGCGTCAGCGCCTGATCCAGCAGCGTCCGGTCGCGGAACCCGTGCCCCAATCTGTCGGCCAGGGCGGCGATCGCCTCGGCTCGCGTATTGCCGGGTGTCCTGGACGCCATCAGTCCAGAACGGTGAAGAACCGGCTGGGGCGGACGTTCTGGACCCAGGTCCAGGGCTTGAACAGGGACGCGCCCGGCCTCCAGGAGAACAGGATCATCTCGGCCTTGCCGACCAGGTTCTCGGCCGGCACCAGGCCGACGCCCGCCGAGGACTGCTCGCGGCTGTCGACGGAGTTGTCGCGGTTGTCGCCCATCATGAAATAATGGCCGGCCGGCACCTCGAAGACCGGGGTGGAGTCCAGCGGATAGCCCGGGCCGAAGTCCTGAATGGCGAAGGTCTTGCTGGAGCCGGGCAGGGTCTCGTTCAGGCGGGTGACCTCGCGCTGACCGATCAGGTCGGCGACCTCCCCGCGACCCACGACGGCGTCACGGACCGGCTGACCGTTGATGTGCAGGACGTTGCCGACCATCTGCACGCGGTCGCCCGGCAGGCCGATGACGCGCTTGATGTAGTCGGTCTTGTTGTCGCGCGGCAGCTTGAACACCACCACGTCGCCCCGCTGCGGCGAGCGTCCCATGATCCGCCCTTCGAAGAGCGGCGGGCTCCAGGGGATGGAGTGTTTGGAGTAGCCGTAGGACCACTTCGAAACGACGATGTAGTCGCCCTCGTAGAGGTTCGGCTCCATCGAGGCGGAGGGGATGGTGAAGGGTTGGAAGAACAGGATCCGCAGAACGGTCGCGATCAGAAGGGCGAAGACGATCGTCTTCACGATCTCCCACATGTCGTCGCCGCCGGACTTGTCCTTGGTCTTCTTCGCCTTGGTCATGCGGCCCGCGTCATGGCGCGACTCGAAGGGCGCGTCACCCTGATCGCTCCAGATCGGGCGCTTGTCGGAAGGGGGCGGCGTCATCGCGGCCGCAGCCCCGGCGGTGGCGGCGACGCCGGCGGCGCCCAGGACCACCTGATCCTGAGTGGAGACCGGGTCGGGCTCCGGATGATGCGCGGAAGTCTCGCTGTCGACGTGAGCCGTCTCGTGCGTCTCCGCGGGATCGGCATGGAGCTGGTCTTCAACGGCCGGCGCGGCCTCGGCCTCGGGCGCTTCCAGCGCCGGGGCGGCCGTCGGCTCGACCGTATGCGGAGCTTCGGGGTCCGGCTCGCTCGCCGGCAAGGGCTCGTTCTGGGCCTTCAGCTCTTCGGACATGGAGATTTCCCCGACCGCCTCTCGCGATTCTGACGCGACGGGTATAGCGCGGTTAAGGCACAGGCAAGGCTTCGATCACCACGAAGGCGAGCGCGTACGGATATTCGTCGGACAGCGTGAGGTGAATGCGCGGCTCATGCCCCGAGGGCGTCAGCCGCGCCAGGTGCTCGGCGGCCGGGCCGGTCAGGTTCAGCGTCGGCTGTCCGGAGGGGAGGTTCGCCACCCCCATGTCGCGCCAATAGACGTCGCGACGCATGCCGGTGCCCAGCGCCTTGGCGCAGGCCTCCTTGGCCGCGAACCGTTTGGCGTAGCTCCAGGCCGCGTCCGGCTTGCGGTCGGAGCGCGCCTGTTCCAGCGCGGTGAAGCAGCGGCGCTTGAAGCGGTCGCCGAAGCGCTGGAGCGACGCCTCGACACGGCGGATGTCGGTCATGTCCGCGCCGATGCCGATGATCAAGACACCGCCTCGTCCATGGCCTGGCGCATGCGGCGGATGGCGGTCTCCAGCCCCACGAACACCGCCTCGCCGATGAGGAAATGGCCGATGTTCAGCTCCCGCACCTCCGGGATGCGCATCATGTCCGCCGCGGTCCCATAATCGAGGCCGTGGCCGGCGTGGACTTCCAACCCCAAGTCGTCCGCCTGGGCGGCGGCTGCGGTCAGGCGGTCGAACTCGGGACCGCGCTGATCCTCCGGCAGATGGCAGTAGCGGCCGGTGTGGAACTCCACCACCTCGGCGCCGACCGCATGGGCCGCGGCCACCTGATCCGGCGACGGCTCGATGAACAGCGACACGCGCACGCCCGCGTCGCGCAAGGCGCCGACCACTGGGCCGATCCGGGCCTCGTGCCCCGCGACCGCCAGCCCGCCTTCCGTGGTCACCTCCTCGCGCCGCTCAGGGACCAGGCAGGCGGCGTGCGGGCGGTGACGCAGGGCGATGGCCAGCATCTCGTCGGTGACCGCCATCTCCAGGTTCAGGGGGCGATCGGCCTCCCGGCACATGGCCGACAGCCGCTCGATGTCGGCGTCGGTTATGTGGCGGCGGTCTTCTCGCAGGTGGGCGGTGATGCCGTCGGCCCCCGCCGCGAGCGCCGTCTCGGCGGCGCGGATGGGCGAGGGGTGGGCGCCGCCGCGCGCGTTCCGCACCGTGGCCACGTGGTCGATGTTGACGCCCAGCCTGACCCGCTCGCGACCCATGGTCAGACCTTCGCCAGCCGGCGGCTGCCGGGGTCCTCGATCGGTAGCGCGGCCAAGTCCGGCGGCAGCTGATCGGCCGGATATGCGGGTACGTCGAGCGTCGCGAGCGCGA
>Ga0196964_10000118_pt1 | contig 53842 bp, 50 predicted proteins | sample S1_10metaG_FD_148615 | JGI IMG/M metagenome (GOLD analysis project Ga0196964, IMG submission 148615) | Soil microbial communities from Anza Borrego desert, Southern California, United States - S1_10 | ecosystem: Environmental > Terrestrial > Soil > Desert | place: USA: California | collected...
GCGCGCATCCTGACCACCCTGCTGCACGAGATGAAGCGCTCGGACGCCCGCCGCGGCCTGGCCACCCTGTGCGTCGGCGGCGGCATGGGCGTGGCGCTGTGCGTGGAAGCCGTTTAACCCCTCTCCCCCAGGGAGAGGGCAGGGGTGAGGGGTTACACGGCCGGCGGGCCTACCCCCTCATCCTCCCGCGCGAGAACCTCCGCCCTTCGGGCTCCGGTGCGCGGGTCCCTCCTTCTCCCGGCCGGGAGAAGGAGCAACGTCAATGATTGGGAGGAACTGACATGTCTCGCGTAGCACTGGTCACGGGCGGCACCCGCGGGATCGGCAAGGCGATCTGCGCCCGTCTGCGGCAGAACGGCTACAAGGTCGCGGCCGGTTACTCCGGAAACGACGAGGCGGCCCGCGCCTGCGCCGAGGAGCTCGGCGTCATGGTGGTCAAGGGCAACGTCGGCAACTGGGAGGACTGCGTCCGCGCCAAGGAGCAGATCGAGGCCGAGTACGGGCCGATCGACATTCTGGTGAACAACGCCGGCATCACCCGCGACGGCTTCTTCCACAAGATGAGCCCTGAGCAGTGGGGCGAGGTGATCTCGGTCAACCTGATGAGCGTCTACAACATGACCCGCCAGGTGATCGAGCCGATGCGCGCCCGCGGCTGGGGCCGGATCGTCAACATCAGCTCGGTCAACGGTCAGAAGGGCCAGGCCGGCCAGACCAACTACTCCACCGCCAAGGCCGGCATGATCGGCTTCACCAAGGCGCTGGCGCTGGAGAGCGCCAACAAGGGGATCACGGTCAACTGCGTGGCGCCCGGCTACACCAACACCGAAATGGTGGCCAAGGTGCCCGAGCACGTGATGCAGGGAATCCTCGGTCAGATCCCGATGGGCCGCCTGGGCGCCAGCGAGGAGATCGCCGAGTGCGTGGCCTTCCTGGCCTCGGACAACGCCAGCTTCATCACCGGCGCGACCATTTCGGTCAACGGCGGCCAGTACATGGTCGGATGAACCGCGCCTGAACCCGCCCAAAATCCGCCCCGGTGCGAGCGGTATGCAGGCCGGCATGCAGGTACGGGCTTTCGACAGGTCGGCGCTGATCGGCGCGGCGGTCGCTCTTCTTTGGGCGAGCGCCGGGCCCGTCGTCGCCGACCGTCCCGACAGTCTGCGCGAGGCCCTGGTCGGCAGCCGGGCCCAGGACGGCCGCGACCACAAGCACACCCCGCCGGTGGCGCGCTACGTGTCGGAGACCGGCGCCAACTTCGTGTTCGACCGCAGCGGGCGGGCGGCCCTGCTGAAGTTCGAGCGCAGCCAGGAGATCTGGGCCCTGCACCCCAGTCCCGGCCCGAACGGCGACGTCATCTACAAGAACGACCTGGGCCAGCCGGTGGTGCGCTTCACGCGCCTGGGCGGCCTGACCGTCTTCACCCGCGAACGCCCGACCGGCGTGCCGGCGTCGCTGGCGGGGGAGGCCGTGGCGTTCAAGGCGCCGCAGATGAGCCCTCAGGCCCTGGTCCAGACCATGGCCCGGTCGAGCGCACGGGCCAGCAAGTCGGCCAAGCGGCTGATCCCCTTCCACGCGCCGAGCGTGTCGCAAGGCGCCGAGTTCCTGTTCGCCGACGCGGCCATGGTCGCCGCCGAGGCGGTGGCGCGGCTGGCGGCCACCGCCAACGGGCGCGATCTGGTCACGGCGGTCAAGCAGGTGCGGCTGATCCCCGGCCGCAAGTCTGACGCGCGCCTGCTCAAGGACGGCACGCTGGAGGTGGTCGTCGCTCCGCAGAACGGCTTGGCCGGGCGTCCCTCGTCCGGCAAGCTGGTGCGGACCATCGCCCAGCGCTGAGGCGCCCGTTCAGCCCCTGAAGGCGTCCTTGGCGACGCGTACCTGCGCGAAAGCCTCGGCTTCCGTGCCGGCCTGCGCCAGGCGCGGCGCCCGCAGGAACGGGTTGGTCGCCCGCTCCAGCTCGACCGTGGTCGGCACGGTCGGTTCGCCGCGCTCGCGGGCGGCGAACACCGCCTCGGCCCGTTCGCGCACCGCCGGGTCGTCGTCCACCGACAGGGCGAAGCGGGCGTTGGCGGCGGTGTACTCGTGGGCGCAGTAGAGCCGGGTCCTCGGCGGCAGGGCCGCCAGCCGCGACAGGCTGGCCCACATCTGCTCCGCCGTCCCCTCGAACAGCCGCCCGCAACCCATGGCGAAGATGGTGTCGCCGACGAAGGCGACCGCGTCCGCCTCGCTCCAGTAGGCGACGTGCCCCAGGGTGTGGCCGCCGCTCTCCAGCACGGCGAATACGGTTTCGCCGAGTTCCACCGCCTCGCCGCCCTCGACGACGCGGTCCAGCGGCGTGATCCGCTCAACCTCCGCCGGGCCGACGATCCGGCAGCCCGTCTCGGTCTTCAGCCGGGCGTTGCCGCCTGCATGGTCGGGGTGCCAGTGGGTGTTCAGGATCAGGTCCAGCCGCCCCCAGCCGCTCGCCTGAAGCTCGCGCAGGATCGCGTCCGCGTCCGGCGTGTCCACCGTGGCGACCATGCCCGTGGCCGCGTCGCGGACCAGAAAGCCGTAGTTGTCGGACAGGCACGGGAACTGGCGGATCTCCAGCGGCATGGTCGCTCCTTCGCCGAACGAGGCCAGGCGGTTATAGTGGGTCATGCGTCGCGACGTCCTGGAATTGCGCGAGTTCTACGCCCAGCCGCTCGGCCGCGCCGCGCGTGAGGCGGTGGCGCGCAAGGTGTCGGAGGCCTGGGGCGAGGCCGCGGGTCTGGACGTGCTGGGCCTGGGCTACGCCACGCCGTTCCTGGGCCGCTTTCCGGCCGCGCGTCGGGCGGTCGCCGCCATGCCGGCGGCGCAAGGGGTGGAGATCTGGCCGCCGGAGGCACGGAACCGCACCACCCTGGTAGACGAGGCCTGCCTGCCGTTTCCAAACGCCCTGTTCGACCGGGTGCTGATCGTCCACGGGCTGGAGGAGAGCGAGGATTCCGGCGCGGTGCTGCGCGAGGCCGGGCGGGTGATGGCGCCGTCCGGGCGGATGATCGTCGCCGCCGCGGCGCGCGCGGGGCTGTGGTCGCATGCGGAAAAGACCCCGTTCGGCCACGGCCGTCCTTTCACCCGCCGCCAGCTCGAGACCCTGGTGCGCGAGGCGGGACTTGAGCCGGTGGCCTGGTCGCAGGCCCTGTACGCTCCGCCCTGGCGGGTGTTCGTCGGCTGGGCCGACGCCTTCGAGCAGGTCGGCTCGCGCGTCTGGCCGGGCTCGGCGGGGCTGATCCTGCTGGAGGCGGTGAAGCGCACCTTCGCGCTGAAACCCAAGCCCGCCCGCTTCCGCATCGCCGCCCCGGTCCCGGGCGTTCTGGCCCCCGTGCCCCAGCCGGCCCCCGGACGCGTCGCCGCCCGCGACGGCGCGATCAAGCCTCGCGTCTGATCCGGTTGACGTGGCCCATCTTGCGGCCCGGGCGCGGCTCGCCCTTGCCGTAGAGGTGCAGGCGGGCGTCCGGCTCGGCGGCGATCTCGCGCCAGCGCTCGACCTCGGCGCCCAGCAGGTTCTCCATCTCCACCGCATGCAGCGCCTGCGTCGGGCCCAGCGGCCAGCCCGCGATCGCGCGAAGGTGCTGCTCGAACTGGTCGCAGGCGCAGCCGTCCTGGGTCCAGTGGCCGGTGTTGTGGACCCGGGGCGCGATCTCGTTGACCAGCAGCCGCCCGTCCGAAAGCTCGAACAGCTCCACCCCCAGCACGCCTGTGTAGTCGAGCCCCTCCAGCACCCGGCGGGCGATGGCCTCGGCTTTCTCCTGCACCGCCGCCGCTCCGGGCGCGGGCGCCGAGGTGGTGCGCAGCACTCCGCCCGCGTGCCGGTTCTCCCCGACGGGCCAGCAGGCGACCGCGCCGTCGCGCCCGCGCGCCGCGATCACCGACAGCTCGCGCACGAAGTCGGCCCGCGCCTCCAGGATCGCCGGACGGCTCCCGATCGCGGCCAGGGCGGCCGGCGCCTCGGCCGGATCGCGGATCCAGACCTGCCCCTTGCCGTCGTAGCCCTCGCGCCGGGTCTTCAGCAGGGCGGGAACCCCCAGCCGCTCCAGCGCAGCGGTCAGGTCCGCGAGCCCGTCCACCGGCGCGAAATCGACGGACTCGGCCCCGACCCGGCGCACGAAGTTTTTCTCCTCCACTCGGTCTTGGGTGAAGGCCAACGCCCGGGGGCCTGGCGCGACCTCGACGTCCAGCGCCTGCAGTCGCTCGAGCGCCGCGGCGGGCACGTTCTCGAACTCGAAGGTGGCCACGTCGCAGCGCCCGGCCAGCTCGGCCAAGGCCCCGTCGTCATCGTAGCCGGCGACGATCTGACCGCCGGCCACACGGCCCGCCGGGGAGTCGGTCTCGGGCTCCAGAACCACCACTTCGAACCCCAGCCGCGCGGCGGCCAGCGCCAGCATGCGGCCGAGCTGGCCGCCGCCGAGAATGCCGATGGTCGAACCCGGCGGTAGCGGGAAGCGCGTCAAGGATCAGTCCTCGACGGTGTCGGGCACGCCGTCGGTCTGGCGCGCGCGCCAGTCGGACACCCGCCCGGCCAGCGCCTCGTCCGACAGGGCCAGGATCTGCGCGGCCAGGAGGCCGGCGTTCTTCGCCCCCGCTTCGCCGACCGCCAGCGTGCCGACCGGCACTCCGCCCGGCATCTGGACGATCGACAGCAGGGAATCGAGCCCGCTCAGGCTGGAGCTTCTGACCGGAACGCCCAGCACCGGCAGCTCGGTCATGGAGGCGCACATGCCCGGCAGGTGCGCCGCGCCTCCGGCTCCGGCTACGATCACCTTGAAGCCGGCCGCCTTGGCCCCGCGAGCGAAGTCGAACATTCGTTCCGGCGTGCGGTGGGCGGACACCACCCGCGCCTCGTAAGCGACGCCCAGGGCGTCCAGCACCTCGGCGGCGCTCTTCAGCGTCGGCCAGTCCGAGCGGCTGCCCATGATGATCGCCACCGGCGGCGTTGAGGTCGTGGTCATGTGCGAGAGAGCGCCCGGAGCCGGAAAGGCGCGGAGTATAGGCGCCCGCCCCCCGCCCGCAACCACGGTTCGATGAAGTCGTCCGCCCCTACAGCCCCAGCCGCCGGGCGCGGCCGGCGATCGACAGCAGCAGGCGTTCGGCGATCAGGTGGTCGGGGCTGCCGGAGGTCTTGCAGGCGCGGTCGGCGTCGAGCACGTCGGGCTGCACCGCGTCCAGTTCGCGCAGCGACCAGGCCCGCGCCTGGCGGAAGAACTCGCGTTCCTGTTTCCAGAACACGCCCGCCGCCTTGGCCGCTTCCTTCATGTCCGCGCCGCTGTCGACCAGGGCCAGGGCCCGGCGGAGCCGGCCGAGGTACATGCCCGCCGCGCGCACCGCGGCCGGTCCGCCCTCCCCCTCGGCGAACGCACGGCGCAGCCCGGCCTGAGCCGGACCAGCGCGGCCGCCGAAAGCGTCGGCGGCGGCGTCGGACAGGCCTGCTTCGGGCTCCACGCCAAGGAAGTCCTCCAGTTCGGCCGGTCCGGCGGTCCGGCCGCTGCCGGGGCCCAGGAACAGCGCCAGCCGCTCGATCTCCTGGCGCGCCACCCCTCGCTCCTTGGGCAGGCGGGCGGTGAACAGCTCCATGGCCTCGGCGGTCAGGCCGACCTGGTCGCGGGCCAGGGCCTCGCGCACCAGCCGCACCACGTCGCCGGTCTCGTCCTCGTAGCAGGGGATGCAGGCCACGGTCTTGGCCGCCTCCGCCGCCTTGCGCAGCGCCGAGGTCCGGTCCAGCGCCCCCGCCTCGATCAGGAAAAACGCGTCGGGGTTCAACAGGCCGTCCGCATGCGCCTTCAGCGCCTCGGCCGCCTGCTTGTCCACCACCGCCTTCTCGGTCGACAGGCGCAGCCGCACCAGCCGCCGTCCGCCGGTCATCGACAGGGCCACGAGCTCGCCCTCCAGCCGCGCCGGGTCGCCGTCGATGTCGGAGTCGGTCAGCGCGGCCACGTCGAACGGGTCGTTCGGGTCCCTGGCCACCTTGCGAGCCAGGGCGTCGGCGCGCTCGCGCACCCCGCCCCGGTCGCGGCCGTAGATGACGGCGGCCCGGTGCTCGCGGCCGGGGTTGGACAGGAAGCGGTCGACGTCCGGCCGCTTGGACAGGATCATCGCGTGGCGAACCAGCGGGCCAGGTCGGTGCGCACGATCTCGGCCGCGGCGGTCGCGGCCCGCGCCTGGGCCTCCTGCTGGGCGGTGATCCCGGCGAACGGCTGGTCGGCCGCGTCGTAGGTCACCGGCGCCTGGGCGGTGCGGTTCAGCAGCACCGCGCCCGTGGCGGTCTCCACCAGGGTGTAGGTGACCGTCAACCCGAGCTCGAAACGCGCGGCGGTGTCGTCGACGCGCAGGCCCCGCGCCGTGCGCCGCTCCGCCAGCTCCACGTTCAGCCGGTAGTCGGCCGGCGCGGCGCGGTCGGTGGCGAAGGCGTCTTCCAGCGCCTCGCGCAGCAGATAGCCGGTGCGGGTGTCGGGCGTGGTCACGTCGATGCGCGACAGCCCGCCGCTCACCCCCGGCTCGGCGTACAGCGGGGTGAAGCCCGCGCAGGCCGAAAGCCACGGCAGCACGACCGCCAGACCCATCGCCTTCCACTTGCCGCCCATCGCCTCACCCCGCCACGATGTTGACGATCCGGTCCCTGACCACGATCACCTTGCGGACCGACAGGCCCTCAAGGTGCCGCTTTACGGCCTCGTCGGAAAGGGCGATCTGCTCGACCTCCTTCTCCGGCGTGCCCGGCCGCACCTTCAGCTCGCCTCGGCGCTTGCCGTTGACCTGCACCGGCAGGGCGATTTCCTCGTCGACGGCCAGGGCCGGATCGAAGGCGGGCCACGGCGCGTCCACCGCCATGCCGCTCTCGCCCAGCCGCTCCCAGCAGGCTTCGGCCAGGTGCGGCACGATCGGGGCGACCAGCCGAGCCAGGGCCGACAGCGCCTCGCGCCTGGCCTGCGATCCGGTCTGCTCGACCGGAGCGGCCTTCAGCACGTTGACGAACTCGTACAGCCGCGCGATCGCCGAGTTGAAGCGGAAGCTCTCGAAGCCGTCGCCGACCGCCTTGATCGCCTTGTGCGTGGCCCGGCGCAGCGCCTGCGCCGCGTCCGCGTCGGCGGCGGGAACCTCGCCCTCGGGCAGGCCGTCGAACTCGGCCCAGACCCGGTTGACGAACCGCCACGAGCCCTCGACGCCGCCGGTGGTCCACTGCACGTCGCGCTCGGGCGGGCTGTCGGACAGGACGAACAGCCGACCCGCGTCCACCCCGTAGGCGTCGAGGATTTCCTCCGGAGCGACCACGTTCTTCTTGGACTTCGACATCTTCTCGACGTCGCCGATCTTCAGCGTCTCGCCGGTGGACAGGCGTCGCGCGACCCGACGGCCGTCGACGGTCTCGACCTCCACGTCGGTGGGCTCCACCCACTTGCCGTCGTCGGCGCGGTAGGTCTCGTGGGTGACCATTCCTTGGGTGAACAGTCCCGCGAACGGCTCGCGCACCGAGGTCCAGCCGGCGTCGGTCAGGGCGCGGGTGACGAAGCGGGCGTAGAGCAGGTGCAGGATCGCGTGCTCCACCCCGCCGATGTACTGGTCCACTGGCAGCCAGTAGTCCGCCGCGGCCGTGTCGATCGGCGGCTCGGCCGCCGGATTGGCGAAGCGGGCGAAGTACCAGGAGCTGTCGACGAAGGTGTCGAGCGTGTCGGTCTCGCGCTCGGCCGCCGCCCCGCACGACGGGCAGGTCGTGTGCTTCCAGCTCGGATGGCGCACCAGCGGGTTGCCGGGAACGTCGAAGCTGACGTCGTCGGGCAGGACGACGGGCAGGTCCGCCGCCGGCACCGGGCCGCAGGTCGCGCAGTTGGCGATCGGGATCGGGCAGCCCCAGTAGCGCTGGCGGCTGACCCCCCAGTCGCGCAGGCGCCAGACGGTCGTGCCCCGGCCACGGCCCAGCGCCTCCATCCGCCGGATCGCCTCCGCCAGGCCCGTCTCGGTGTCCATCCCGTCCAGGAAAGCCGAATTGTACAGGGTCCCGGGACCCGTATAGGCCTCTTGATCAATGTTGAACGACCCCGGGTCCTCGCCGGGCGGCAGGACCACCGGCAGCACCGGCAGGTCGTACTTGCGGCAGAAGTCCAGGTCGCGCTGGTCGTGCGCCGGGCACGCGAAGATCGCGCCGGTGCCGTAGTGCATCAGGATGAAGTTGGCGATCCACACCGGCAGCCTGCGCCCGGGCTCGAACGGGTGCTCGACGTAAAGGCCGGTGAACACGCCCTTCTTCTCGCCGGTCTCGATCTCGGCCTCGGTCGCGCCCCCGCGCCGCGCCTCCTCGACGAAGGCGGCGATGTCGGGGCTCTCGGCCGCCAGCGCCTCGGCCAGCGGGTGGTCGGGGGCTATGCCGACGAAGCTGGCGCCGAACAGGGTGTCGGGGCGGGTGGTGTAGACCTCAATCCCGCTCTCGAACCCGGCAGGCGCTTCACCGGCGAAGTCGAAGCGGAACTGCAGGCCGCGGCTCTTGCCGATCCAGTTCTCCTGCATCAGCCGGACCTTCTCCGGCCAGCGGTCGAGCCCGCCCAGCCCTTCCAGCAGCTCCTCGGCGTAGTCGGTGATGCGCAGGAACCACTGGGAGAGCTTGCGCTTCTCCACCAGCGCGCCGGAGCGCCAGCCGCGGCCGTCGATCACCTGCTCGTTGGCCAGCACCGTCTGGTCCACCGGATCCCAGTTGACCACGCCTTCCTTGCGATAGACCAGGCCGCGCCGGAACAGGTCCAGGAACCAGCGCTGCTGGCGGCCGTAATAGGCCGGGTCGCAGGTGGCGAACTCGCGCTCCCAGTCGATCGACAGGCCCAGCAGCTTCAGCTGGGCGCGCATGTTGTCGATGTTCTGCCAGGTCCAGGCCTTGGGATGCACGCCGCGCTCCATGGCGGCGTTCTCGGCCGGCATGCCGAACGCGTCCCAGCCCATCGGATGCAGGACGTTGAAACCCTTGGCGCGCTTGTAGCGGGCCACCACGTCGCCCATCACGTAGTTGCGGGCGTGACCCATGTGGATGTTCCCCGACGGATAGGGGAACATCTCCAGCACGTAGTACTTGGGCTTGCCCGCCGCCTGTTCAGGCGTGCGGGTGCGGAAGACTCCGGCCTCGTCCCAGGCGGCGCGCCACCTGGGTTCGACCTCTTTCGGATTGTAGCGGGCCATGCGGCGAGGGGTTTACCCTCAGCCGCCGACGTTGGCGAGACGCAGTTGGCGGGCCCGGGTCAGGATGGCGTTCTCCAGGTCGATCTCGGTCTGGGAGCTGACCGCAGAGTCGACCCAGCCGCCCGATCCGTCGCGCACCTGCTTGAACACGCCCACGTTCAGGGCGTCCGCGCGCAGGCGGGTGTCGAGGATGTAGACAGTGGTCTTGAACCGCTCGCCGGGGCTTTCCGGATTCACGTACCAGTCGGTGATGATCACCCCGCCCCAGGGGTCGGCCGAGGCCAGGGGCATGAACGCCAGGGTGTCGAGCGAGGCGCGCCAGAGATAGCTGTTGACGCCGATGCCCTGGTCCGCGTCGCCGGAACCGGCCGTCTTGCGGCCGAACAGCCCGCCGAACGAAACGCCGCCTTCTTCCTGGGACTGGAAGACGCGATCGCCGCCTTCGGTCCGGTCGCCGCCCGGCAACACCGAGCAACCCGTCACGAGAGCCGCCGCGAGCAGGGCGACCGAGGCGCCGCGAATGAACGACATCGTCAAGTCTCTCTCCGTATGATGGCCGTCCGCGCCGGTGAATGCGCCAGGGGCGGACGGCGGCCGTCGCCCCCTCGGACCGCAAGCTCTATAGCACGCGAAAACATGGCGCTGACAAGGCGGGCGGAATCGCGTGGCGCGCGAGCCACATATCGCGCCCGGCGAACACGGAACACGGCCGAACGCCGTTCGTTTCATTGACCGTGCGCAAGCGAGGCGCTTAATCGTTCCTTGAGGCTGCTCGCCCAACTTCGGTCTTGAAGTTCGGCGAGGCTTCCTCAGAGCCGAACAGGTGGGGTGATGGTTCGCTTTTCGGGTATCGCTGTCGCGGTCTGCGCGCTCGCCTTCGCGGGCGCGGCGGCCGACGCGCACGCCCAGAGCAAGCCGAAGTCCCGCACCGACGCGGCCGCCGCTCAGGCCTTCTCCGAACAGTCCGCCGCCAAGGGCCGCAAGTCCCTGCAGTGGAACAACGACGGCCGCTGGAGCCTCAAGCTCGATCAGGACCAGCCGGTGGGCCGCGAGGCCGACTGGAAGGACGTCGAGGCCGGCGCCTACTACCGCCTGACCCCGTCGCTGCGGGTCGGCGGCTCCTTCGGCCTGGGCGAGCGCAAGTCCGACCCGGCCCGCCTGCAACCCGAAGAAAAGGCCCAGCCGCGCGTCCGGCTCGAGACCACCTTCCGGTTCTAAGCGCCCCCGCCGCGCTTTACGCTCCATACGCCTCCAGCACCCCTTCGATCGCCGCGATCCCCGCCGCGCCTGAGCCTTCGAGTTCGTGCGCGTCGCCGCTGGTGATCCCGCCCAGGGCGTAGACCGGCCGGGCGCACCCTCGCGCCAGCTCGCTGAACCGCGCAACGCCCAGCGGCGTCCCGGCCGAGGGGCTGCGGCTGGCGAACACCGGCGACAGCAGCACCAGATCCAGTCCGGCCGCCTCCGCCGCCCGCAGGCCCGCCGCCCCGTGCGCAGCGCCGCTGATCAGCCAGTCCGGACGGCGCCCCCGCAGCGCCGGGGCCGAGGCGACCGCGCGTTCGGGCAGGTGCAGGCCGTCGGCGCCCGCGGCCTCGGCCAAGCGCTCGTCCAGGCCGATCAGCAGGAGCATGCCTCGATCGTGCGTGATCGCCCGCAGCCGTTGCGCCACATGCTCTGCATCCGGGGCCCCGAACGCGCGGTGAATGACGCCGGAGCCGGCGGGCATCCGTTCGACGACGCGCCACGGCTCCGGCGTGCGCTCCGGGTCGGTGACGAACCACAGCGGGGGCTTCCCGTGACCGGCGGCGGCGCTTAAGCGTCGGGCGGTCTCCCATAGCGCCGTCACCAGATGTCCGAGCCTCCGCACGATCCCGCCGCCGCCCGCGCCCACGTCCTGCGCCGCATCGAGAAGGCGGCGATCGCGTGCGGCCGCGACCCGGCCGATGTGACCCTGACCGCCGTCTCCAAGCAACAGCCGTGGGACCGGGTCGCCGCCGTGCTGGGCGCCGGCCAGCGGGTGTTCGGCGAGAACCGGGTGCAGGAGGCGGCCGAGCGGTGGGCCGGCCGTCGCGGGGAGGTCGAGCTGCGCCTGATCGGCCCGTTGCAGAGCAACAAGGCCGCCGACGCCGTCGCCCTGTTCGACGTGATCGAGAGCCTCGACCGCGACAGGCTCGCCCACGCGCTGGCGGACGCGGTGCAGAAGCAGGGCCGGAGCCCGCGCCTGTACGTCCAGGTCAACACCGGCGAGGAGCCGCAGAAGGCGGGCGTGCTCCCGGCCGAGGCCGACGCCTTCATCAAAGCCTGCCGCGACACCTACGGGTTGGAGGTCGAGGGCTTGATGTGCATTCCGCCCACCGAGGAGGAGCCGGCCATGCACTTCGCCCTGCTGGCCCGGATCGCGACGCGCAACGGGCTGGCGCGGCTGTCGATGGGGATGAGCGGCGATTTCGAGACGGCGGTGCGCTTCGGGGCCACCTCGGTCAGGGTGGGCAGCGCCCTGTTCGGCGAGCGCGGCTGATCGCGGGCTTGCCTGAGCCGGGCGAGGGGTCCATCTGAGGCGCGCCATGTTCATCCAGACCGAACCCACGCCTAATCCCGACACCTTGAAGTTTCTGCCCGGCCGCGCCCTGGCCGAGGACGGCTCGCGCGAGTTCCGCGACGCGGAGGAGGCGCGCGCCTCGCCGCTGGCCGAAGCCCTGTTCGCGCTGGAGGGAGTGGAGCGGGTCTATTTCGGGCCCGACTTCCTGACCGTGACCAAGGCCGGCGAGGGTCTGGGCTGGCCGCAGCTGAAGGCGCCGGTGCTGGCCGCGATCATGGACCACTTCACCTCCGGCCGGCCGCTGTACGAGACGGCGGGCGGGGCGGTCGCCCACGGCGACGGCGTCTACGAGGGCGAGGCGGCCCAGATCGTGGCCGAGATCAAGGAGCTGCTCGACACCCGCGTGCGTCCGGCGGTGGCCCAGGACGGCGGCGACATCCTGTTCGACCGGTTCGAACCCGACACCGGGATCGTCTGGCTGCACCTGCGCGGCGCCTGCTCGGGCTGCCCCTCCTCCTCCGCCACCCTGAAGTCGGGCGTGGAGAACATGCTGCGCCACTACGTCCCCGAGGTGACCCGGGTCGAACAGACCCTCTGACGCGCGAAAAGGCCGGCCCGCTCGCGCGGACCGGCCTCTCTTTCGTCTCGAGCCCGAGGGGTCAGTCCTCGGTGTAGTACTTCTTGTAGCTCTCGTAATAGTACCCGCTGTCGCCGTAGCCGGTGGCCGCCTGCTGGCGCATGTCGACCTGGGTCAGGGCGATGCCGGGGACGAAGGCGCCGGCCTGCTCGAGCTGTTCGAGCGCGTTGCGGGCCGCCATCTCCGGGGTCTTGCCCCACCGCAGCAGGTAGAGCACCGCGTCGGCGGTCCCGGCCAGCACCCGGGTGTCGGACACGGCCAGCACGGGCGGGGTGTCGAGCAGCACCAGGTCGAACTCCGCGCGCAGTCGCGTGAGCAGGGCCTGCATCGGCGGGCTGCGGAACACGTCCGGGTCGCTCCAGGCGTTCTCGGCGATCGGCAGGACGAAGGCGCCGCTCGGCTCGTCGCGCCGCAGCACGTCTTCCAGGCTCGCCTTGCCGTTCAGCAGTTCGAACAGACCGGTCTTGACCGGGCCCTTGACCCGCTGGCTCAGGCTGCGGTGGCGCAGGTCGCAGTCGATGACCACGACCCGGGAGCCGCCCACCGCCGCGATGCGGGCCAGGCAGAAGGTGGTCAGGGTCTTGCCTTCCTCCGGCATGGCCGAGGTGACGGCCACGACCTTGGCGGTCTCGCCGGGCTTGGCGTAGATCAGCGAGGTCTTCAGGCTGCGGAACGCCTCGGCGAAGGCCGACTTGGGACGCTTGAGCACGTAGTCCTCGGGCTTCAGCGCGCCGCGGTCGATCATGGTCGCCACCGACGACAGGGTCGGGATCGAGCCCAGCGAACCCAGGCCGAACTTGCGCTTCAGGTCCTTCTGGGTGCGCACGCCGCCGTCCAGCGTCTCGGCCGCGACCACCGAGGCCATGCCGGCCATCAGGGCGAAGGCCAGGCCTAGGGCCAGGTTCAGCGGGGTGTTGGGCGAGGACGGCGAGCTCGGGGCCTTGGCCTTGGACACGATGCGCGCGTCGGGGCTGTTGATCCCGGCCTGGGCGGCGGTCTCCTTGGACCGGTTCAGGAAGGCTTCGTAGATGGCGCGGTTGGCCTCGGCCTTGCGCTCCAGCTCCATCAGCCCGACCTGGGCGCGGTTGTTGGAGGCCAGGCCGCCCTTGGCCGCGCTGCGGCTGCCCAGCAGCGAGCTGGTGCGCTGGCGCGCGACCTGCACCTCGGCTTCCAGGTTCGACTGGATGCGCGAGATCTCCTGCTTGATCTGGCCGTCGAAGTCGGCGAGCTCCTGGTTCACCTTCTGCAGCTCGGGGTGCATCGGGCCGTAGCGGGTCTCCAGGTCGGCCTTGCGGCGGCTGACCTCGGCGCGCTGCGAACGCAGCTCGCGCACCACGTCCGAACCCAGGGCGGCGGCCGTGTCGGCGCCGCCGCCGCCGCGGCGCAGTTGCGCGCGCGCGGCGGCCAGGCGGCCTTCACGCTCGGCCTGCATGGCCTGGGCCTCGGCGATCTGCTGGTTGAGCACCGAGATCTCCTGCTCGGCGATCGTCTGGCCGTCGGCGCTCATCAGGTTGTTGGCGATCTTGTAGTACTGCAGCTCGGCGTCGGCCTGCTCGGCCGCCAGGCGCATCTCGTCCAGCTTGGCGCCCAGCCAGTCGTTGGCCGTGGCGGTCGCGCCCTGCTTGGCCGAGAGCTGGTCGCGCAGATATTCTTCGGCGAAGGCGTTGGCCACGAGCGCGGCCTTCTTCGGATCGCCGGAGGAGAAGTTCACGTCGATCACGTAGGTCAGGCCCGACCGACGCACCGCCAGCCGGTTCATCACCTTGTCGACGGTCTTGTCCGGGGTGGTCGAGGCGCCGCCGCCGCCCAGCGACGCGCGCACGGCGTTGAAGCCGCCGCCGCCGCCGGCCCGGAACTCGGGATCACGGTCCAGCTTCAGCCCGCGAACCACCTTCTCGGCCAGTTCGCGCGACGCGATCAGCCGCACCTCGGTGTCGACCACGCCGGACTCGCGCGGCAGGGCCGAGACGACGGCGGTGTCCTCCTTGAACAGCTCCTTTTCACGCGGGTCGATCAGGACCTGGGCGGAAGCGGTGTACACCGGCTTCTGCATCAGGGTCGCGCCCGCCGCGACCAGGAACACCGAGCCGGCGACCGTCGCGAACAGCGGCAGGCGGCGTCGGAAACGGGCGATCAGTTCCTTGGGGTCCATCGTCCACGACCCGGGCGGGGCCGTGTCGGTGTCGGTGTCTCTGCTGCGGAAGATGTTCATGGCGTGCGCCGTTCGCTTACGTTGAAGGGACAGGGCCGGGTCCGGCGGGGCCGCGGCGTTCGTCGTTCAGGCTGGAGATCGAGGCCGGTCGCTCGGGCGCCGTCCGGCGAGCAGCCGGGGCGGAACCCTTCCGGTAGGTGATCAGGCGAGCGTCCATGGTCCCCCTCGATCTTCCGCTAACGTCCGAAAATCATTTTGGTTCTCCGATCAGAAGAACCGCTCGCCGATTCGGATGGTGTCGCCGGGCATGACGATGGTGGTGCTGGTCAGGGCCAGCTCCCGTTCGCGGGTGTCGCCGGCGCGTCGCACCCACACCCGGCGGCTGTCGGCGCGATAGGTGAACCCCTCCGCGCGGGCGACGGCGTTCAGCACCGTCAGGCCGGACGAGTACGGGTACTCCCCAGGCTTGTTGACCTCGCCAAGGATGTAGAAGGGCCGGTAGTTCATCACCTCGACGCTGACCCGCGGGTCCCTCAGGTAGCCGGCGGCGAGCCGGGTCTGCAGGGCCTGCTGGAACTCCGGCACGGTCAGGCCGGCGGCCTTCACGTCCCCGATCAGCGGGTAGGAGACCATGCCGGAGCCCGAGATCAGGAACTCCCCGGACAGGTTCTCTTCGTTGAAGACGATGACCCGCACCTTGTCGTTGGCGCCCAGCCGGTAGGCGGAGGCCGGGTCGTCGGCGGAGACCATGGGGCCGCCGTCGGCGATGGGGCCGCTCATGCAGGCGCCGAGCGCGAAGATGCAGACGAGCAGAAGGCCTATGAGGCGCGACATGTGGTTCGACTCCCCTCCGGTCGCGGGTCGCCGCCGTCCCTGGCGTGGCCGCGTGCCGGTTCTTTCAAGCGTGTTCGAGGCGCCGAGCGGTCGGCGCCCCGAGCGGTAAAGCTTGCGAGAGGGGAATCGGTTCCCGGGCGGGCCCGGAATCCGCGTCTACTGTTCGCGGAAGGAGCGCCAGACGCTCTGTTGCAGCGGCTCCAGCAGGTATTGCAGCGCCGTGCGCTTGCGCAGCGGCACCACCACCTCGACCGGGATGCCGGGCATCAGGCCGTTGTCCTGGCCGCGCACGGCCAGCAGCTTCTGCATCTCCGCCGGCGGCACCGCGACCTCGGCCTTGAAGAAGCGCGCGCCCGTCTTCTCGTCGACGAAGCTGTCGGCCGAGATCTTGGTGATCCGCCCCTTCAGGCTGGGCATGTTGCGCTCGTGGAAGGCGGGGAAGCGCACCTCGGCGGTCTGGCCGGGGCGCAGGTCGTCGGCGTCGGTCGGGGACACCATCGCCTCCGCCACCAGCGGCGCCTGGCGAGGGACCACCTCCATCAGCGTCTGGCCGGGCTGGACCACGCCGCCGACGGTGAACACCGACAGGCCGACCACCTGGCCGGACGCCGGCGCGCGGACCTGGGCGCGGGCCAGCTGCTCGCGCGCGGCGTTCAGCTGCGGCGACAGTTCGTTGAGTTGGATCTCGGTCTGGCGCAGCAGCTCGGCCACCTCCTCGATGTGGCGGCGCTGCAGGGCGGCGATCTCGAACTGCGATTCGCCGATCGCCTCGCGCGCCCGCGCCACCTCGGCGCGGTAGGCGCCGTTGTCGCCTTGCAGGCCCGCGGCCGATCGCTCGAGCGCCCGCACCCGCGTCTTGGGGGCGTAGCCCTTCTCGGCCAGGCTCTTCATCCCCTCCAGCTCCTCGTTGATCAGGCGCTGCTGCTCCTGGTTCGAGGCGAGCTGGCGGTTGTAGCCTTCGATCTGCTGGGTCAGCTGGCCGGCCCGCTGGGCGAGCACGCCGCGCTGGGCGGCCAGCGCGTTGCGGCGGGCCGACAGTTGCAGCTGTTGCAGGCGCATGGCCTCGGACGCCAGCTGGCGATCCTCCGGCAGCAGGGTCGCCCACTCGGCCGGCTGCGCCAGCCCCGTGCCGTCGCGCTCGGCGATCAGGCGCGCACGCTGGGCCTGCAAGGCCACGACCTGGGACGCCAGCCCGCGCTCCTGAGCCTTGATCTCGCCGGCAGCGATCTCGACCAGCACCTGGCCCTTCTCGACCTCGGCGCCTTCCTTCACGTGCAGGGCGGAGACGGTGCCGCCCTCACGGTGCTGCACCGCCTGGCGGTTGCCCGACACCACCACCGTGCCCGGCGCATAGGCGCCCGCGTCCAGCGGCGCGAAGGCCGCCCAGCCCAGGAACAGCACGAAGAAGGCGCCGGCGATGGCGCCGCCGACCCAGATCTCGCGCGACGGCTCGTCGGGCTGCTCAGGCACGGGCAGGCCGGGCGCGCCGCCGAGGGCGGGAAGGCCGGGGTTGTTCGGATTGGTTTCGGTCAGGGACATGGGATCAGGCCGTACCTGCGGCGGCGGAGCCCGCGATCTGGGACGAAGGACCGGGCGGAGTCGCCTTGGAATTCTTGGGCAGGGTGCCGTCGCGTTGCGTCAATTTCGCGACCACCTCGTCGCGCGGGCCGAACAGGTCGACCTGGCCGTCGCGCAGCACCACCAGCTTGTCCACCACGTTCAGAATGCCGGTGCGGTGGGCGACGATGATCACCGAGGCGCCACGGTCCTTGAGCTGGCGCAGCGACTTGACCAGCGCCGCCTCGCCCTCGGCGTCCAGGTGCGAGTTCGGCTCGTCCAGCACCACCATCGACGGGTCGCCGTACAGCGCCCGCGCCAAGGCCACGCGCTGCCCCTGTCCGGCCGACAGGCCCCGCCCTCCGAGCCCCAGCGGCGTGTCGTACCCCTGCGGCAGGCGCAGGATCAGGTCGTGCGCGCCCGCCGCCTCGGCCGCGGCGATCACCTTGGCGTCGATCTCGCCCGGGTCGCCGCCGATCGTGGCGGAGAAGCGCGAGATGTTGTCCCGGATGGTCCCGGCGAACAGCACCGAGTCCTGCGGCAGGTAGCCGACGTGGCGAGCCAGCCGCTCGCTCTCCCAATCCTTCATGTCGGCGCCGTCGACCCGCACCGTCCCGTAGTCGGGCGTCAGGGCGCCGGAGACGATCCGCGCCAGCGTGGTCTTGCCCGCGCCGCTGGGGCCGATCACCCCGACCGTCTCGCCCGGCAGCACCGACAGCGACACGCTGCGCAGCACGAAGGCGTCCGAGCCCGGCGCGCGCATGGTCACGCCCTCGACCTGGATCAGCCCCTTGGGGGGCGGCAGCTGGGTGCGCTGCTGCTCGGCCGGGATCTGCGCGAACAGCTCGACCAGGGTGCGGAACGAGCCGCGGGCCTGGACGATGCCGCTCCAGGCGCCGACCAGCTGTTCGATCGGCTGCAAGGCGCGGCTCAGCAGCACCGAGGCGGCGATCACCGCCCCGGCCGAAATCTGGCGCTCGACCGCCAGCCACGCGCCTACGCCCAGAGCCAGGGATTGCAACACCAGCCGCAGGAACTTGATCGCGCCGGAATACTTGCCGCCCGAGAACTGCGCCTCGGCCTGCAGGGTGGTGGCCACCCGCCGGTCGGCGAGCTGGCGGCTGACCAGGGCGCGGCGCATGCCCAGGGCCCGCACCACCTCGCCGCTCTGGGCGGCGGCCTCCTGCGAGACGTAGGACGCGGCCTGCGCCTCGGCGGCCTTTTGCAGCTTGCCCTTGGTCGAGCGCTCGTTGGCCACCGCCAGCACCACCAGGGCGATGGCGCCGACCAGGGTCAGGGCGCCCAGCAGCGGGTGCAGGATGAAGGTGAACAGCAGGTAGATCGGCGTCCACGGCGCGTCGAACAGCGCCAGCACCGCCGGACCGGTCAGGGTGCCGCGGAAGCTGTCGAACTCGCGCATCGCCTGGACCACGCGCGCAGCGCCCGGCCCCGAGCGCACCCGTTGCATCAGCCGCTCCAGCACCTGACCGGCCAGCAGCCGGTCCAGCCGGAGCCCCGCCCGGACCAGGATGCGTGAACGGATGTGGTCCAGCGCCGCCAAGGTGGCCAGCGCGAAGACGATCACCACGGTGATGAACACCAGGGTCAGCTCGCCGCCGGTGGCCAGCACCCGGTCATAGACCTGCATCATGTACAGGGTGGGCGCGAGGTAGAGGATGTTGACCAGCGCGCTGAAGCCCGCGGCGAACAGCAGGTGCCGCCGGCAGGCGCGCAGGGCGTCCGCCAGAGGCTCCGGCACCGCCGATTGTCCCATGTCGACCTTGCGCATCGTCACCCTCTGGCGTCCGGAGACCGCGCCTCCGGCTGAACGAACGGCGTTCCTAGACGAAAACGCGCGAGGATAGGAGAGTCCTCCGCCGGGCGCGCGAAAACGGCGCCCGGGGCTCGCCCGGACGCCGTCCGATCTCGAAAACGTGGGTTCGCGGTCAGTAGCATCCCTTGCGCAGCAGCACGGCGGGGACGGTGGCGACCATGATCCGCAGGTCCAGCATCGGGTTCTTGGCCCGGGCGTAGACCACGTCCAGCGCCACCCGGCGGCGATATTCGCAGTCGTTGCGACCGCTGACCTGCCACAGGCCGGTGATGCCGGGGCGCACCTGGCAGTAGGCGCGGAAGCCGCGGCGGCCGTACTTCGGAATCTCGGCGTCGACGATCGGGCGCGGCCCTACGATGCTCATGTCGCCGCGCAGCACGTTGAACAGCTGCGGCAGCTCGTCCAGGCTCGATTTGCGCAGGAACAGGCCGAGCTTGGTCACGCGCGGGTCGTTGCGCAGCTTGTGATCGCGCTCCCATTCGGCGCGGGCGTCCGGATCGGTGGTCAGCACCTGCAGCAGGCGCGCCTCGGCGTCGACCACCATGCTGCGGAACTTGAAGCAATGGAAACGGCGGCCGTCCCGCCCGATCCGGCGGTGGGCGAACACCGGAGAGGCGCCGTCCTGCATCCACACCGCGAACGCCACCCCCAGCATCAGGGGAGCCAGGAACACCAGCGCCAGGGACGCGATCACCACGTCGAGCGCCCGCGACACCAGCTCACGAGCGGACGGCTTCCCGGACACCGGCGACGTAGCGGCGCCGGCGGCCACTGTCTCGGTGTAAGCCCACGCATCGAACATTGAACAACCCTCGTTACACCGCACACACACGACCCCGTTCCGCCTTGCGGGGCGGAGTCGTAAGCCCGTCACTCTGTACTTTGACGCCCCTGGGGAACGTCGGCGTGAGACACGGTGAGGGGCGCCGGATGGGGCCGCTCTCGCGGCTTTTCAGCGCCGCTTGACCGCGTACACGGCCTCAACGGGCCACCCCCGAAAGGGGTTCCGCAAAAATAACGACGTTCAATGGGTTACGGCGAAGCTGCCGTGATCAGCCGAGCAGCAGGGCGCCCGCCGCGGCCGCCAGGGCCCAGAAGCCGCCGCACACCGCCAAAATGAAAAGCAGGGTGGCCCGAGACGACCATTTCTGGTCGGGCGACAGGAAAGGCTCGGCTTTGAGATCGAAGCGCTGAGGGATCGAGGCGGCGGCGGGGTTCACGATTTCGTGGGCCTCAGAAGTTTCGACGCTCAAAGGCCCGCCCCCCGATTCAGCGCGCTCACCGATCACGTTCATCTAGATATCGTATATTGAGAGAACGTCAAAATCCGGATGACAGTAAGTCGCGCCTTCGACCGTAGCCGGGCCAGGGTGCTAGGTACGGACCGCACCGCCACAGCTTTCCAAGAGCCCCGATGTCCAAGCTGTTCTCCCGTCGCGACCTGGATTTTCTGCTCGACGACCTGCTCGACGTCTCCGCCCTTTGTGAACGGCCGCGCTACGCCATGCACGACCGCCAGGTGTTCGGCGCGGTGCTGGACCAGGCCTTCGCCCTGGCCGAGGACGTCTACCTGCCGTTCGCCGCCCGCCTGGACGCGGAGGAGCCGGAGTTCGACGGCGAGCGGGTGCGCACCATCCCCGAACTGTCGGCCGCGGTCGCCGCCTACGTCGACGCCGGCTTCCCCGCCATGGGCTTCTCCGAGGACATGGGCGGGATGCAGCTGCCGTTCACGGTGGCGACGCTCGCGGGTCTGGTGTTCACCGCCGCCAACGCACCGGCCCAGAACTACGCCTTCCTGGCCGCCGGCGCGGCCAACCTGCTCTGCGCCTTCGGCAGCCAGGAGCAGAAGGCGCTCTACGCCAAGCCGCTGATCGAGGGCCGTTGGTTCGGCACCATGGCCCTGTCCGAGCCGCAGGCCGGGTCGTCGCTGGCCGACGTGAGCACGCGCGCCGCCCCGAACGGCGACGGGACCTATGCGCTGAACGGCTCCAAGATGTGGATCTCCGGCGCCGAGCACGAACTGCGCGAGAACATTGTCAACCTGGTGCTGGCCCGGCTGCCCGACGCTCCGCCCGGGGTGAAAGGCATCTCCCTGTTCATCGTGCCGAAGTTCATTCCGGACGCCGAGGGTCGTCCGGGCGAGCGCAACGGGATCCGGCTGGTCGGGCTGAACCGCAAGCTGGGCCAGCGCGGCACCACCAACTGCGTGCTGGCGCTGGGCGGCGAGGAGCCCTGCACCGGGTTTCTGGTGGGGGAGCCGCACAAGGGCCTGACCTACATGTTCCACATGATGAACGAGGCCCGCATCGGCGTCGGCGCCGCGGCGGCGACCATGGCCTATCGCGGCTATCTGGAGTCCCTGGCCTACGCCAAGGAACGCGTGCAGGGCCGGCCGCTGTCCGGCAGGGACCCGAACGCGCCGCCCGTGCCGATCGTCCGGCACCCGGACGTCAAACGCATGCTGCTGGCCCAGAAGGCGATCGCAGAAGGCGCGCTGCACCTGTGCCTCTACGGCGCGCGGCTGGTCGACGAGATCGCGGTCACAGAGGACGCCGAGGCCCTGGCAGACGTGGAGCTGCTGCTGGAAGTGCTCACCCCCGTGATCAAGACCTGGCCGTCGGAGAAGGGCTGCGAGGCCAACTCCCTGGCGATCCAGGTGCACGGCGGCTACGGCTACACCCACGATTTCCCCGTCGAGCGTCTGTACCGCGACCAGCGGCTGAACCCGATCCATGAGGGCACGACCGGCGTCCAGGGTCTGGACCTGCTCGGCCGCAAGGTGCGCATGGCCGACGGCCGCGGCCTGCGGCTGCTGGCCGGCCGCATCGGGGCAACCGTCGCCGAGGCGCGGGCCGTGCCCGAGCTCGCCGCCCAGGCCGCCGAACTGGAGGCCGCCCTCGCCCGCCTGGCCGTCCTGACGCCCAGGCTGCTCGCCGAAGCCGCTCGCGACCCGGAACGAGGCCTTGGAAACGCGACCCTGTACCTGATGGCGACCGGCACGATCGTGGTCGGCTGGCTATGGCTGCAACAGGCCCTGAAAGCCGCCCCCCGAGCCGCCGACGATCCTTTCCACGCCGGCAAGCTCGCCGCCTTCCGCTACTTCTACCGCTACGAGCTGCCCCAGGCCCGCGCCTGGATGGAGACGCTGGAGGCGCTCGACGACCTGCTGCTGGTCTCGCCGGAGGCGCTGTAGGCGGGCCCTGATCTCCTCTACGGGAGGAGCCGCGGAGCGCGCCATCGCACGGCCTCAGCCGCACCGCACCACCGCCGCTCCGTTCGCCTCGAGCGTCAACACGCCCTCGACCGCCTCGCCCTCCCGTCCCGGCGTCGTCGTGACCGCCATTGTCCCGCGCAGCGCCTCATGCTCGACCCGAGCCGGGCCGTCGCCGAAGTTCACCGCCACCGCGAACCGCGCCGCGTCCGGCGCCTGGCGCGCATACAGCAGCACCTCGCCCTGCACCCCCAGCGGAACCCAGTCGCCCTCGTGCAGCGCGGGCTCCGCGCGCCGCAGCGCCAGCAGCCGCCGGTACAGCGTCAACATTGATCCAGGCTCGTCCGCCTGCGCCGCGACGTTCACCGCGGCAGGTCCCGGCGGCAGCCACGGCTCGCCGTCGGTGAAGCCGCGGTTCGGGCCGTCGTCCCACGGCATGGGCGTGCGCTCGGGGTCGCGGCCCAGGCCCATGCCGGGCTCGTTCCTCTCCCAGGGGTCGACCGCCCGCTCCGGCGGGATCGGGACGTTCTCCATGCCCAGTTCGTCGCCGTAGTAGAGGGTCGGCGTGCCGCGCAGCGTCAGCAGCAGCACCGCCGCGGCCCGCGCGGCCTGCGGCCCGATCCGGCTGGCCAGCCGCGGGTTGTCGTGGTTGCCGAGCACCCAGTTCGGCCAGGCGCCTTGCAGCGCGCCTTCGTAGCGACGCACCAGGGCGTCGATTTCGCCTGCGTCCCACCGCGCCTGGATCAGCTTGAAATTGAACGGCATGTGGCAGCCGTCGCTCGCCTCGCCGTAGTAAGCGACCAGCCGGCGGATCGGCAGGTAGATCTCCCCGATCAGCACCCGCTCGCCCGCGTAGCTGTCGAGCAGCGCCCGCATCCGCCGCACGATCCCCATGGTCTCGGGCCGGTCGGTGGAGAACACCGGGTCGAAGCGCAGGTGCGGGAGCATCCCCGGCCGCCAGTCGGGGTTGCGCGGGTTGTCGCGGAACTGCTCGTCCTTCACCAGCATCCACAGCACGTCCATGCGGAAGCCGTCCACGCCCCGGTCGAGCCAGAACCGCAGCGCCTCGAACACCGCCGCCTCGACCTCGGGGTTGCGCCAGTTCAGGTCCGGCTGCTGCTTCAGATACGAGTGCAGGAAGTACTGGCCTGTCGCCGGATCGAGCTCCCAGGCGCCGCCCCCGAACACCGACAGCCAGTTGTTCGGCGGCCCGCCGTCCGGGGCCGGATCGCGCCAGACGTACCAGTCGCGCCTTCGGCTCTCCCGCGAGGCGCGCGACTCGACGAACCAGGGGTGCGCCTCGCTGGTGTGGTTGGGCACGAAGTCGACGATCACCTTCAGGCCCCGCGCGTGGGCGGCGCCCAGCAGCCGGTCGAAATCCTGAAGCGTCCCGAAGATCGGATCGACGCCGCAATAGTCGGCCACGTCGTAGCCGAAGTCGGCCATGGGCGAGGGGTAGAAGGGCGAGATCCAGATCGCGTCGACGCCGAGCTCGGCCACATGGTCCAGCCGCCGCTCGATGCCCGGCAGGTCGCCGATCCCGTCGCCGTCGGTGTCCTGAAACGAGCGCGGATAGATCTGGTAGACCACGCCCCGCCGCCACCAGCCCCGCTCGTCCATGCCGCCTCGCGCGCAAGAAGAAGGGCGGCCGTCGCCGGCCGCCCTTCGAGCTTTAGTCCATGCCGCGCGCTTACTGGAAGCGCGGGTCCGGGCTGCCGCCGGGGATGGTGCGGGGCTCGGAGCCGCCGTCCTCCCGCGCCGCCTGCGGGCCCCCGGCGGTAGCCGCCTTGGCCTGAGCCTTCTCGACCCAGCGCGAGGTCAGCCGCCCGGCCGCGTCGCGGCCGCCCAGCCCGAAGGCCAGCGCCGCCGCCACCGCCGCCGAGCCCAGGATCAGGCCGAAGGCCAGGATCACGATCTCGTCGGCGATGCCCATGAAGCGCAGGCCCATGGCGGTGCCCAGCGCGATGGTCGCCCACTTGACGATGGTCGAGGCGAACTTGTCCGCGCCCTGCGTGCCCTTGTCGATGGCGTTGGACAGCATGTCGGCGATCAGCACCGCGGCGGTGATGATCAGGCCGCCCACGATCACCCGGCCGGCCAGGCCGACGATGTTCTCGATCATCTCGGCGAAGGCGCCGAACTGCAGCAGCCGCGCCGCTTCGATCGCCGAGAAGGCGACGATGGCGAACATCACGATGTTGGCGACGATCTTCGACGGGGTGTTCGGCTTGGGCGGAGCGACGGCCTGGGCGGCCGAACCGCCGGACGAGGACTCCATGCCCGCGATCGGCGCGGCGCCGGGGGTCATGCCCACCGTCGGCGAGGCCTCGGCGGCCATGGTCGGGGTGGTCTCGTAGGCCGGCGGAGGCGTCGGCGCGCTCTTGCCGCCCATCGACGAGAACCCGCCCAGCGACTTGATGGAGTTGTCGAAGCCGGTGGCGGGCAGGACCTTCTCCACCACGCCCGCGGCGAAGCGGCCGATGACCCAGCCGATCGCCAGCACGATGGCGGCGGCCAGCACGTTCGGAATCGCCGACAGGATGGTGTTCAGCACCGCGATCGCCGGCGTCGAGATCGCCTCGATCTGCAGGGTGTTCAGCGCCGCGATGGCGACCGGGATGATGATCAGCACGAACACCAGAGTGCCCAGCGCGCTCGACAGGCCGGTGCCCGCGCCGCTGGCCTTGGCGAAGCCGAGCTTGGACAGCCGCTCGTCGACGCCCGCCGCCTGCAGGGCGGCGGTGACCAGGCGCTTGGCCAGGGTCGCGACGATGAAGCCGATGAAGAAGATCAGCAGCGCGCCGACGATGTGCGGGATGAAGCTCAGGAAGTCGGCGAGCATCGCGTTCAGCGGCGTCACCACCCCGCCCAGGTTCAGCACGTTCAGCGCCGCCACGACCCCGAACAGCAGGATCAGCCACAGCGCCACGTCGCCGAGCTTGGAACCGGCGGTGCTTTTCGGGTCGCGGCCTTCGTTGTGGTGGCGCAGGGCCGGCATCTTGTCGACGCCCTTGGCCAGCGCGCCCTTCACCAGCTTGCCGATGAACCAGGCGGCGACCAGGATCAGCAGGGCGCCCAGAATGCGCGGCCCCCAGACGGCGAGCAGGTCTCCGAAACCCGCCATCGTCGTTTCAGTGTCTTCGTACATGGACTTGTCGCCCTTCGAATGCGTGTTCGCAGGGCGCTTCGCCCCGTCAGGGCGCTCAACAGCGCAGCCGGGGCTTTCGTTCCGAACGGCGTTATCGCGCCAAGCCCCTCCCCCGTAGCGAAGCGTGCGGGGGAGGGGGACCGCGGAACGTGGTGGAGGGGGGTGCCGCCGCACGACGTGAAGACGTGCCGGGACGCGGAGCGTCCCTCTGAGCTGAGTTCGACGGCCTGCGGCGCGTCGAACCCGGGGATCGTATGCTCCGACCGCAGGCGTCTTCCGTCAGCCCTTTGTTCGACGCGCCGCAGGCCGTCGAACTTTCATAGCGGGGCGCCCTTCGCCCCGACCCTTACCGTCGAGCGTCGCGCGTAGGCGGGGTCAAGGCCGAAGAGCGGAGCGTGCCTTGACCCGGCCGAGCACGGCGCTATCGCCCGCCCCCCTCAGACCAACCGATCCGCCTTCCTCAGCGACGGGAACCACGCCGCCCACAGGCCCGTGGCGACCAGCGACCCCACGCCGCCGAACACCGCCGCCCCGACCGGGCCCAGGAACCGCGCGGCCAGGCCGCTCTCGAACTCGCCGAGCTCGTTGGACGCGCCGATGAACAGCATGGAGACCGAGCTGACCCGCCCGCGCATGTGGTCGGGGGTGGCGATCTGGACCAGGGTCTGGCGGATGTTGACGCTGATCATGTCCGCCGCCCCGGCGATCGCCAGCGCCGCGACGCTGAGCCAGAACAGCTGCGAAAGGCCGAAGGCGACGGTCGCCAGGCCGAACACCGCCACCGATCCGAACATCCACAGCCCGCCCCGGCGCAGCAGCGGCCACTTGGACAGGTATAGCGCCGTCAGCAGGGCGCCGACGCCGAACGCCGCGCGCATGATGCCGAAGCCCTCCGCCCCCACGTGCAGGATGTCGCGCGCGAAGATCGGCACCAGCAGGGTGGCGCCGGCCAGCAGCACGGCGACGAGGTCGAGCGATATCGCCCCGAACACGATCTTAGTGCGCCAAACGTAGGCCAGCCCCTCCTTCATCAGCGCCCAGCGCGAGCCCGGCTGCGGGACCGGCTTGGTCGGCGTGCGGATCGCCAGCACCAGCAAGGCGGCGACCAGGAACAGCGCCAGCGACACCGCGTAGGCCGCCGGCACCGACACCGCCACGATCAGCCCGCCCAGCGCCGGGCCGGCGATCGCGCCCACCTGGAACGCCAGCGAACTGGCGACGATCGCGCGGGGCAGGGACTCGCGGGGCACCAGCATGGGCAGCATGGCCTGGCTGGCGGGCGCCAGGTAAGCGCGGCTGGCCCCGAACAGCGCGGCCACCGCCAGCAGGCTCCACAGCGGCGGACGGCCCAGCAGCGCCAGCCCCACGAAGGCCGCCGCGCACAGGGCCTCGGCGCCGATGCAAAGGGCCATCACCTTCTTGCGGTCGCGCCGGTCCGCGGTCTCCCCGGCCGGCAGGGTCAGGGCGAACAGCGGCAGGAACTGCACCAGCCCCACCAGGCTGAGATACAGCGCCGACTCCGCCACCCCGTGGTCGCGGCGCGCGACCTCGTAAACCTGCCACAGCACCGCCGCGCCCTGCGTCTGCACCCCCAGCACCGCGGCCACCCGCGCCGCCCACACCAGGCGGAAGTCGCGGACACGGAACGGCGAGGGCGAGACGGGGGCGGCGGAGTCGGGGATCACCCGTCGCCGATACAATCCTTCTCCCCTCGGGAGAAGGAGGGAACCCGCGCACCGGAGCCGCAGGCGCAGGTCCGCGCGGGAGGTTGAGGGATACGACGGGCGCCAGTTTCTGGAAGCGCCCGACATCCTCGCTCTTGCTAGGGGGACCCGCAACAAAATCCCGTCATCCCGGCCGGAGCGGCGCAGCCGCGCAGAGCCGGGACCCAGGGGACGGATCAAACCCCGGCTGCGGCACGGGTCAGCGACATCCCCCCTGGGTCCCGGACGAGCGCCGGCGCGCTCTCCGGGATGACGGCGAAATAGGAGGATCAGAGCGGGCGGAAAATAAACTTACGCCCGCCCCCTGAAACCGCCCCCATACTCCTCATCGACCCCGCCGCGGGGGAGGGCGCTCAGGTACCAGAGCCCGATGCGGCGGCGGGGCGGAAGTCGAGCGGGACGAACCTGGCGTCGATGCTGAGAGCTCCGGCGGTGCGGTTGCGACTGAGCCGTTCGAGGCCACCCATAGGCGGCGCGGGCGATGCCCGGGGCGAAACCCCGGGGCCCGGGAGGATCTGGTCCTCCCGCCCGCCGCAGGCCGAGGTCCGGGAAGGGTCTAATCGGGGAGTAGCCAGCCGCGGGGATAGAGCGTTTTCCCTTCGGTCCCGACAAGGAAGCCGTCCCCCGGTCCGCTTGCGAGCACAGACTTCGCGGAGCGCGGGGGAACCCGCCGAAAATTCATAGCGGCCCTCCCAGGAGGGTCATCGGTTCCGGGCGGCCCGCCCGCGCTCCGCGCCTCCCCACCCCTTCGGAGCGTAAGCCCGATGCCGAAGACGCGCACCCGCTTGTCATCCCGGAAAGGCGCAAGCGCTTATCCGGGATACGTCCGCGGCGGTCTCCCCCGCGTATGCTACAGGTGAGCCGATCGGCGTTCGCTCGAGCTGGAGCCTGACATGATCGAACACCGGAGCGGCGCATGGGCCTGCTGAAACGCTGGGCGCCGCTGCTGATGGTGCTGGGGCTCGCGGTCGCCTTCTATGTCGCCGGCCTGCATCGCTACCTGTCGCTGGAGACCCTGCGCGAGCGCCATGCCGAGCTGAGCGCCTTCGTCGCCGCGCACTTCTGGATCAGCCTGCTGATCTACGTGGCCGCCTACGCCGCCCTCACGACCAGCGCGATACCCGGGGCGGTGTTCGTGACCCTGACCGGAGGCTTCCTGTTCGGGACCTGGGTCGGAGGGGCGGCCACCGCGCTCGGGGCCACCCTCGGGGCGATCGCCGTCTACTACGTGGTCCGCACCGCGCTGGGGGCGGCGTTGCGGGAACGGGCCGAGCGGGCGGGCGGGACCCTGCGGCGCGTTCAGGAGGGCCTGCACCGCAACGCGTTTTCGTATCTGCTCACCCTGCGGCTGATCCCGGCGGTGCCGTTCGTGTTGATCAACGTGGCTTCGGGGCTCGCGTCCGTGCCGCTGCGGGCCTACGCGGCCGCGACCTTCCTCGGCATCCTGCCCGCCACCTTCATCTACAGCGCCATCGGCGCGGGCCTGGGCGCCCTGTTCGCCCGCGGCGAGCGGCCGAACCTGAAGATCATCCTCGAGCCGCAATTCCTCCTGCCGCTGCTGGGTCTGGCGTTCCTGTCCTTCGCCCTGCCGCTGATCGTGCGCGCGGTGCGCGGCAAGGCGGCGACGCCGTGAGGCGGATCAAGGCCGACCTGGCGATCATCGGCGCGGGCTCCGCCGGCCTGTCGGTCGCCGCCGGCGCCGCCCAGCTCGGCCTGAAGGTCGTGCTGTTCGAGAAGGGCGAGATGGGCGGCGACTGCCTGAACACCGGCTGCGTCCCTTCCAAGGCCCTGATCGCCGCCGCGGAGGTCGCCCACACTGTACGCGAGGCGGGCCGCTTCGGCGTCCGCGCCGCCGAGCCCGAAATCGACTTCGCCGCCGTCATGGCCCACGTGCGCGGCGCGATCGCCGCCATCGAGCACCATGACAGCCAGGCGCGGTTCGAGGGGCTGGGCGTCACGGTGGTGCGCGAGGCGGCGCGCTTCACCGGCGTCCGCACGGTGGAGAGCGACAGCGTGTCGGTCGCCGCGCGCAAGGTGGTGATCGCCGCCGGCTCCCGCGCCAGGGTACCGCCGATCCCGGGCCTCGACGGCGTCCGCTACCTGACCAACGAGACGGTGTTCGGCCTGGCCGAGCGGCCGCGTCGCTTGCTGATCCTGGGCGGCGGGCCGATCGGGCTGGAGCTCGGCCAGGCGTTCCGGCGGTTGGGGTGCGAGGTCGTGGTGATCGAGGCGGGCGCGCCCTTCGTCCGCGAGGACGCCGACCTGGCCGCCGTGGTGCTGGAGCAGCTTCGCGCGGACGGCGTGGAGATCATGGCCGGCGCGAAGGCCGTCGCCGCGGAGCCCGCCCCGGACGGCGTCGCGTTGCGGGTCGAGCAGGACGGCCGCGAGGTCGGCGTCGAGGGCTCCCACCTGCTGGTCGCCGTCGGCCGCGAGCCGGTGCTGGAGGGGCTGAACCTCGACGCCGCCGGGGTCGAGCGCGACGCGAAGGGCATCAAGACCGACGCGCGGCTGCGGACCTCCAACCCGGCGGTGTTCGCCCTCGGCGACGTGGCGGGGCGGGACCAGTACACTCACGCGGCCGGCGCTCACGCCGCCCTGTTCGTGCGCAAGGCCCTGTTCGCCCAAGGGGTGGACGCCGACCGGCTGGTGATTCCGCGCGTCACCTACACCGATCCGGAGCTGGCCGTGGTCGGCCTGACCGAGGCGCAGGCTCGCGCCGAGCACGGCGACACGGTCAAGGTCGTGACCTACGCCTTCAAAGACGTCGACCGGGCGGTGGCCGAGGGCGACACCCGCGGCTTCGCCAAGCTGGTCACCGACCGCAAGGGCCGCATCCTGGGCGTCGGCATCGTCGGCAAGGGCGCGGGCGAGGCGATCCACCCCTGGGTGCTGACCCTGGCGAACAAGGCCGGGCTGCGCAGCCTGACCGGCTACGTCACCCCCTATCCGACGCGGCTGGAGATCGGGCGACGGCTGGCGGGCGCCTGGTACGCGCCGATCCTGTTCTCCGGGCGCACCCGCGCCTTGGTTTCGTTGCTCAAACGGCTCGGGTGAGTTAGGTCGGATGCAACGGCGGCGCGGCCCTCGCGTTCGCCTCACGTGAGGCCTCATGTGGCGCTTTGAGCCGCCGCGCCAGATCCGATTGCCCGGCGGGCTGTCCTCGCGGCTGCTGCTGCTGACCGCGGCCTTCGCCGTGGTCGCCGCCGTCATGATCCTGATCCCCTCCGTCGCCGCCTTCCACGAGCGCTGGCTGGTGGAGCGCGCGCGCGCGGCCGAGCTGGCGTCGCTGGCGGTCGAGGCCGCGCCCGACAACATGGTCACAGACAGTTTGGCCGGCCAGCTGCTGGAAGGCGCGGGCGTAGCCACGGTGGCGGTGGGCGACGGGGGCGTGCGGCGACTGCTGCTGCGCGATCCGGAGCTGACCGGCACGCCCGACTTCGTCGATCTGCGCCGGCCGCGCTCGGCGTCCTGGCTGTTCGACCCGTGGCGCACCCTGGTCGGCTCGCCCGACCGGATGATCCGGGTGACGGCCCGGCCGCGTTTCCGCAGCGGCGAGTTCGTCGAGATCGTGGTCCCGGCCGCGCCGCTGCAACGCGAGCTGGCGGGCTACATGCTGCGCATCCTGGTGATCGCCGTGTTCATCGCCGCGGTGGCCGGCGCGGCGGTGTTCGCGGCACTGTCGGCCTTCATCGTGCGGCCGATGCGCCGGATCACCGAACAGATCGAGAGCTTCCGCGCCGACCCCGAAAACCCCGCGCTTCAGCCCGAGCCCTCGGGTCGCCGCGATGAGATCGGCCGGGTCGAGGAGGAACTGGCGCAGATGCAGGACGAGGTGCGCCAGGCGCTGCGCTCGCGCGCCAGGCTGGCGGCGCTGGGCGAAGCGGTGGCCAAGATCAGCCACGACCTGCGCAACATGCTGACCTCCGCCCAGATCGCGTCCGAAAGGCTTGCGGCCTCCGGCGACCCCGGGGTGGCCAAGGCCCTGCCGCGTCTGGAGCGTGCGCTCGACCGGGCGCTCAGCCTGGCCCAGAACGTGCTGAACTACGGCCGCAGCGAGGAGCCGCCGCCCGCCTGGCGGCGCATGCTGCTGCCGCCTGCGGTCGAGGCCGCGGCCGAGGACGCCGGCCTGTCGCCCGACGGGGTGCGGCTGGTGCTGGAGGCTCCGGCGACCTTCCAGATCCAGGCCGATCCGGACCAGCTGCACCGCATCCTGGTCAACCTGATGCGCAACGCCCGCCAGGCCATCGAGGGCGAGGCCGAGCGCCGAGGCCGCGGCGTGGTCCGCGTCACCGCCGGGCGGCGCAAGGGCGAGACGGTGGTGCGGGTGATCGACGACGGTCCCGGCGTCGCCGACCGGGCGCAGGAGCGGCTGTTCCAGCCGTTCGCCGGCGCCGCCCGCCCCGGCGGCGCGGGTCTGGGTCTGGCCATCTCCAAGGAACTGGCCCAGGCGCACGGCGGCGACCTGATCCTGGTCGAGACCGGGCCCGGAGGATCCACCTTCGAGATACGCTTCCCCGCCGCGGCCGCGGCCTCGGGGGTTCAGGCGCTCGGCGCGGCCTAGACCTCGACCTGGGCCTTCACCGCCTCGCAGATCTTGGCCGAGGCCTCCTTCAGCGCGCGTCGGCGGCGCTTGGCCTCGCCCTCGCCGATGACGCCGTAGAAGATTTCGCCCACGCCCAGGATGCAGCTTCCCGGCTGCAGCTCCTCGATCTCGAAGTAGCGCAACGAGCGGGCCAGCACCGGCAGGGTCTGCATCGACCAGACGATCTGCTCGCGCGGTACCCAGTCGACCACCGTGGGTGAAATCTGACGCGGAGCCTGGCCGGGGATCGCCTCGGTCAGGATCAGGTTGGCCCCGATCGCCAGCGTCCCCGCCGCTTGCGGGTAAACCGGGTTCCAGCGCGCCCAGCCTGGGAGGTCTGAAAGCAGGGACCAGATGCGCTCGGCGTCCGCCCTGATCCCCAGACGGTGTTCGACACGAAAAGCCATGGCCGCTCTCTAGCGCCTGATTTCCGTCGAGGCGAGAGCGCCGCCGGGGTTCCGGTCAGGCTCGCCGCATCCGCTCGATCCAGCCGGCGTAGAGCGGCGCCGCCTCCTCGGCCAGCACGCCGGTCTCCACCGCCAGCCCCGCCGCCCGCAGCCGCTCGATCCCCTGGCCCGAGGCGAACGGCGAGGGGTCCTCGCAGGCGATCACCACCCGCGCCGCCCCGGCCAGGATCAGCCGGTCGGCGCAGGCGACGGCGCCGGTCGAGCGCGCGCCGCACGGCTCGAGCGTGACGTAGGCGGTCGCGCCCCGCGCCGACTCGCCCGCCGCGTCCAGCGCCTGCTCCTCCGCGTGCGGCCGACCGCCCTCGGCCGTGGCGGCCTCGGCCAGAACCTCGCCGTGCTTGACCAGCACGCAGCCCACCACCGGGTTCGGCTCGGTCCGGCCGAAGTTCGCCCGCGCGACCGCGATCGCCCGGCGCATCAAGGTGAAGTCGTCGCTCACGCGGCTTGCGGCAGCTTCTCGGCCCGCGTCTCGTCGAGGTAGCGCGCGGAGACCGGCTTCAGCCCGTCCTCCAGTTCGATCGCCAGCGGATTGCCGGTGGGGATCTCCAGGCCGGTGATCTCCGCGTCGGACACACCGAACAGGTGCTTGGCGATCGCGCGCAGCGAGTTGCCGTGGGCGGCGACCAGCACCGTCTCGCCGGCGTTCAGCCTCGGCGCGATCTCCTGCTCCCAGTAGGGCAGCACGCGGTCGAGGGTGGTCTTCAGGCTCTCGGTCGAGGGAATGGTCGCGCCGCGATAGCGGGGGTCGGCGGCGAAGTCGTGCTCGCCCCCCGGCGCCAGCTCCGGCGGCGGCACGTCGTAGGAGCGCCGCCACACCTTGACCTGCTCCTCGCCGTGGCGCGCGGCGGTCTCGGCCTTGTCCAGCCCGGTCAGCCCGCCGTAGTGCCGCTCGTTCAGCCGCCAGTCCTTGGTCACCGGCACATAGGCCTGGCCGGCCGCCTCCAGCGCCAGGTTGCAGGTGCGGATCGCGCGGGTCAGCACCGAGGTGTAGGCCCGGTCGAAGCGCACGCCAGCGGCCTTCAGCAGCTCGCCCCCGCGCCGCGCCTGGGCCTCGCCCTCGGCGGTCAGGTCCACGTCGACCCAGCCGGTGAACCGGTTCTCCAGGTTCCAGCGGCTCTGGCCGTGACGCAGCAGGACGAGGGTGGGCATGGGCGACCTCACGATGTTCGACAGGCCCGCCGCCTAGGGCGCGGCCGGGCGGGGGTCAAGCTCAGAGCGGCAGGCCCCGCAGCAGCCGGGGCAGGTCGCCGATACCGCCGCCCGCCTCCTGCATGAAGAACCGCCGCGCGGGCGCGATCCGGTTCACCGCCGCCAGCCCGAGGCCCCGCACCGCGCGCACCCCCGGCCAGTCGTTGGAGAACAGGCGGTTGAACACGTCGGTGGCCGCCGCCAGCATGACGTTGTCGAACCGCCGCCAGCGGGCGTAGCGCTCCAGCACCAGCCCCGATCCGATGTCTTCGCCCAGGCGCCGCGCCTCGACCAGCACCTCGGCCAGGGCGGCGGCGTCCTTCAGTCCCAGGTTCAGCCCCTGGCCGGCGATCGGGTGCACCCCGTGGGCGGAGTCGCCGAGCAGGGCGAACCGGGGCGCGGTCATCCGCTCGGCCAGGGACAGCGACAGCGGATAGACGAACCGGTGGCCCAGCACCCCGACCTCGCCCAGGAACTCGCCGAACCGGCGGCGCAGGTGCGCCTCGAACGCCTCCATCGAGCAGGTCCGCAGCGCCTCGGCCCGGCGCTTCGGCTCGGTCCAGACCAGCGAGGCGCGGTTCTCAGTCAACGGCAGGATGGCGAACGGCCCGCCCGGCAGGAAGTATTCGTGGGCCACGTTCCCGTGCGGCTCGGCCATCTGGACGGTCGCCACCACCCCGCTCTGGGCGTAGTCCCAGCCGAGCGTGTCGATACCCGCCGCTTCGCGCACCGGCGAGCGGCGCCCCTCGGCGCCGACCACCAGGGGCGCGGTCAGGTCGCGCCCGTCGCTCAGCCGCACGGTGGCGCAACGTTGATCAACCCCGACGGAGGCGACGCCGACCGGGGCCTCCACCCGAATGCCCGCCTCCGCCACGGTCGCGGCCAGCCCGGCGCGGATGCGACGGTTCTCCAGCATCCACCCCATCGGCTCGCCGTCGGACCGGTCGGCGATCTCGGCCGCGTCGAAGCGCAGGAAGAACGGCGTCTGCGGCCCCGCCGCCGCGCCCGGGGTCCGCCCGTCGGTGACCAGGATGTGATCGATCCGCTCCGCGTGCGGCGCCAGACGCTCGGCCGCGCCCAGCACCCGCCATTGCCGGAACGAGGAATAGGCGATCGCCGACGCCCGCCCGTCGAAGGTCTCCGCCAGCATCGCCTCGAACGGCAGCGGATCGACCAGGATCACGTCCAGCCCCGCGTGGGCGGCGGCGAGCGCGAAGGTCGCCCCCGCCATCCCCGCGCCCGCGACGATCACCTCGGCGTCGTACCTCTGGATCATGCCACGGGCTTATCGGCCCCTGACGACCCGGTCCAGCCGCCCCGTTTCGTAAACCGCTCTTAACCCTCTTTCCGCCAATGCTCGGAGCTGAATTCCGAAGTGACGGAGCGTGGCGGCATGGCGGGCGTGGCGGCGGCGGTGGGCGCGCGAGTGGTCGAAGGGGCGGGCCTGGCCTGGTCGGCGTCGGTCAGCGCGCGGTTCCGCGGCGGCCTGGTCGCCGCGTTCGGCGGCGCCCTGGTGCTGGCCTTCGCGTCCTACGACGCGGCCGACCCCAGCTGGAACACCGCGACCGACCTGACCCCGACCAACCTGCTGGGCGGATTCGGCGCGGTGATCGCCGACCTCGGACTGCAGTCGGTCGGCCTGGCCGGCTGGCCCGCCGCCCTGCTGATGGTGCTGTTCGGCTTGGCCCGCGCCGCCGACCCGGAGCCCGACCTGAGACGCGGACGCCTGCGGTTGAAGGCGTTCGTGGCGGCCCTCGGCGTGCTGATGCTGGCCGGCGCCCTGTCGGCGCCCCAGCCGCCCGCCGCCTGGCCGCTGGCGCGGGGCCTGGGCGGCTTCTGGGGCGCGGGCCTGCTGGAGCTCCTGTCAGGCTTGTTCGCCTTCATCCGCCTGCCTGGCACGACCGCCATCGCGGGCGCGCTGCTGCTGATCGGCGCGCTCTCGGCGCTCGGCTGGGCGCTGGGCGTGACGCCGCGCGACTTCCAGCTGGCGGGCGTGTGGCTGGGCCAGGCGTTCCGCGGTCTCGGCCGGAGGGCGAACGCGCCCCCGCCGGCGACCCCCGCCCGCGCCAAGCGCGCCGCCCGCAAGGCCGCGCCCAAGGCCGCCGTGGTCGAAGACGACGAGGACGAAGACCTCGACGACGCCCCTGAACCCGAGGTCCTGAGCCTGAAGCCCAAGGCGCCGAAACCCTCCGGCCGCGAGACCCGCGAGAACCAGGGCGCCTTCGAGTTCGTGCGCCCGAAAAGCGGTTTCCAGCTGCCCGAGCTGGCCATGCTGGCCAAGCCCAAGGCCCGCAGCGCCGCCTTCGACGAGGCCGCCCTGCGCCAGAACGCCCGGTTGCTGGAGAGCGTGTTGGCCGAGTTCGGCGTGCGCGGAAACATCGACCAGATTCGCCCCGGACCCGTCGTCACTCTCTACGAGCTGGCCCCGGCGCCGGGCGTGAAGTCCGCCCGCGTGGTCGCCCTGTCAGACGACATCGCCCGCTCGATGAGCGCGCGCGCCTGCCGGGTGTCGGTGGTCCAGGGCCGCAACGCCATCGGCATCGAGTTGCCCAACGTCAAGCGCGAGACCGTCTACCTGCGCGACCTGCTGGCTTCCGCCGAGTTCGAGAAGCCTTCCAACGTCCTGCCGCTGGCGCTGGGCGAGACCATCGGCGGCGAGCCCTACGTCGCCGATCTGGCGCGCATGCCCCACCTGCTGATCGCCGGCACCACCGGCTCGGGCAAGTCGGTCGGCGTCAACGCCATGATCCTGTCGATCCTTTACCGGCTCAGCCCTGAGCAGTGCCGTTTCATCATGATCGACCCCAAGATGCTGGAGCTGTCGATCTACGACGGCATCCCGCACCTGCTGGCGCCGGTGGTCACCGATCCGAAGAAGGCGGTGGTCGCCCTGAAGTGGACCGTGCGCGAAATGGAGGACCGCTATCGCCGCATGTCCAAGATCGGCGTGCGCAACATCGCCTCCTACAACGAGCGCGCCCACGAGGCCCTGGCCAAGGGCGAGCACTTCGAGCGCACCGTCCAGACCGGCTTCGACGAGAGCGGGCGTCCGGTCTACGAGAGCGAGAAGATCCGTCCCGAGCCCATGCCCTACCTGGTGGTGGTGATGGACGAGATGGCCGACCTGATGCTGGTCGCCGGCAAGGACGTGGAGGGCGCCGTCCAGCGCCTGGCCCAGATGGCCCGCGCCGCCGGCATCCACCTGATCATGGCCACCCAGCGTCCGTCGGTCGACGTGATCACCGGCACCATCAAGGCCAACTTCCCGACCCGGATCAGCTTCCAGGTCACCTCCAAGATCGACAGCCGCACCATCCTGGGCGAGCAGGGCGGCGAGCAGCTGCTGGGCCAGGGCGACATGCTCTACATGGCCGGCGGCGGCCGCATCAGCCGCCTGCACGGCCCGTTCGTCTCCGACGGCGAGGTCGAGGCGGTCGCCAAGTTCCTGCGCGAGCAGGGCGAGCCGCAGTACCTGGAGGAGGTCACCGCCTCGGCCGAGGAGGAAGACGGCGAGGGCGGCTTCGACGAGACCGGCGGCGGCTCGGGCGACGACCTCTATGACCGCGCCGTGGCCGTGGTCACCCGCGACCGCAAGGCCTCGACCAGCTACGTCCAGCGCCGGCTCCAGATCGGCTACAACCGCGCCGCCTCGCTTATCGAGCGGATGGAGCAGGAAGGCGTGGTCAGCCCCGCCAACCACTCCGGCAAACGCGACGTCCTGGCCGCCCCGCCGCCGATGTGAGCGACCGACACCGGCCTTAGCGAACGCCGGGCCGGTAGGTTCGCTTGGCGTCGGCGGCGATGTCGGACGGATAGAAGCGCACCTCGCGCAACTCGCCGGCGGCGTAGATCGCCGCCTGATCGTCGAAATGCGGCGACGCCGGATCGTTGCTTCCGCCGCCGACCGAGACGGCGCGGGCGCGCACGCGTGGACCCAGTTCCACCACGGCCACGAAGCTGTTGCCCGTGAAGCCGTAGAGCCTCTTGGTCTCGCGCGACGATCGCGTTCCGAAGACCGCGAGCGAGCCCCAGTTGCCTGACGTGAACCCCACCGGAAGGCTCGGCGCCGAGTCGGAATAGGTTTGGGTGATGTCCCCGTTCTGCCGCTGGTACCGGTTGATCTCGCCCCAAGGCGTGCGCCAGTCGCCGAAGTCGGTCTGGAGCTTGGCGACCGCGCTCGACAAGGCTCCAAGCTTGTCCTGATCCGTCAGCTTGCGGTCCAGCTCGCCGAGAAACTCGGACATACGCGACGGGTTGGCGCCCTTGGGAGCGCGCTTGAACAGTTCGTTGCCCCAGTAGACCGCCACCGACGTCGGGACCGAGTTGACGTTCCAGCGGTAATCCCACTGTTTCAGCAGGCGAACGGGCTCCGCCAGCGACGACACGAGCGGATCCGAAGCCGGCAAGCGGTCGTAGGCCGTCGTAAGCCCCGGGATCAGGTCCGCGAACGCCGGAAGATAGGAGTCGTAGGCTGCGTCCTTCAGCGTCTCGAGCGTGAAATCGGTCTTCGCGCTCAACAGCCTCGTCGCGTTGACCCCGCGCGGGTTCTCTCCGTAGCGGTCCATGTAGCGAGGTTGGCCGGCGGCGCGGGGGCTGTCGGCCCCGGCGGCGGAATAGGGCCAGTTGTTGGTGTTTTGAATCCAGCCGGTCGCCGGGTTCAGAACGCGCGGCGTGTCTTCCAGCGGGTGCAGGCCGCGCCAGTCGGTCGCTGGATCGCTGCCGTCCACCGGACGGCTGTAGTCGAACCGGTCGTCTCTCTTCGGAATGAACTGGGGGTGCAGGTAGGCGATGTCGCCCGACGAGTCGGCGAACACGGTGTTGTTGGACGAGTTGGCCTGCAGCCGCGCGACTCGCATGAAGGAGTCGAAGTCCCGCGACTTGGTTCGGAGGAACGACTGCTGAAGCGCTTCCGACGGCTTGTGCATCATCGCGAACGCGACCCACTTTCCGCCCTCGCTTCGTACGATCGGGCCGTGATGGGTATGGTAGGTCGTGAAGCTGCGGCTCTTCATCGACCCGTCCTCGGCCCGGTACGGCACGGTCAAGCTTCGGGTGACGACCGGCCGCTCCTCCTCGCCGTAGCGGTAGAACAACCCGCCGTCCTTGCGGACGATGGTTTCCAGAAACTCGTCGACCGCGTCGACGCCGCTGGAGGTGTGCATCCAGCCGATCTTCTCGTTGAAGCCCTGGTAGACGAACATCTGGCCCCAGGTGACCGCGCCGTAGGCGTTCAACCCCTCGTCGCTCGTCATCTGCAGCTCCGACCGGAAGAAGAAGCTGGTGTGGGGGTTGATCAACAGCAGCGCGTGACCGTCCCTGGTCCGAGACGGCGCTATGGCGAATCCGTTCGACCCGCCGAGTTCGTCGGCGGTCTCCGCCGCCGCGACCGAGGCGAGCGCCTTTTCAGGAGCGGCGTAGAACGCCTCCAGATCGCGGAGGGATATGCGGTCGATGTCCCGGCTGATGCTGCCTTCGGTGAAGCTCAGGGCCATCCACGGCTCGAAGCGGCGGATCACGCGCGGCTGAACCTCCGGATGCGTGGCGAGATAGTAGTTCAGCCCGGCGGCCCAGGCGTCCATCAGCTTCTGAAGCCAGCCGGGACTCGCCTGATATCGCGCCTGAAGGTCCTCAGGCTGCATGTAGAGCTTGGTGCGGAGGTCGCGCCAGATCGCCGCTTCCCCCTCGGCCTCGGCTGTTCTTCCCAAAGCGGTGAGATAGTTCGCCTCTATCCGCGGAAAGTCGTCCTCGGCCTGGGCGTAGATCATGCCGAAAACCGCATCGGCGTCGGTTCGTCCGCGAACATGTGCGACGCCCCAGCCGTCGCGCGTGATCGTCACCCGGCGCGCCGTCGCTTCCCAGCTTTCGATCTCGCTCGCAGGCCGCGTCGACGCGCAGGCCGCCAAGGAGAGGAAGGCGAAGACGGCCAGGACCCGCAGCCAGGCGGCCGGGGCGAAACGAAGAGAGCCATGAACGGAGGGGACCCCGGGCAGTGAAAGCGTCATGTTCGTACCGTCGCCGATCAGGTTCAGGAGAGGTTTGCTGAAATTTGCGGCGCGGGGGCATTAATTCGCTGTCATGGACCGCGTACGTCTCGCATTCCCCGAGGGGAACCGCGGCTCCCGCCCTCCTGCCGGCTTCCATCCGCGACGCACCTGTGCACCTTTGCAGCCGATCCGCCGGCCCGCGCGTTCCGGTCGGCTGAACAGGCCTTCATCCCGGCGCCGGAAAAGGGTCGCGACCGCGTCACAGGGTCGCCGGACCCGGGCGCCTAAATGCAGGCCGACAAGGAGGCAGTCCGAATGAAGACCCTGAAAACCGGCCTTCTGGCTTTCACCGCCCTGGCCGCCGCCGCGGCCGCGCCGATCGCGGCCTCGGTGGCCACGTCCGCCAGCGCCCAGGCGGCCGCCCTGAGCCCCGCCGACCAGCAGCTGGTGGCCAAGGCGCAGGCGCACCTGCAATCCATGACCTCGGTGACCGGCCGCTTCGTCCAGACCGACGCCCGCGGCGCGGTGACCAAGGGAACCTACTACCTGCAGCGCCCCGGGAAGATTCGCTTCGAATACGACAAGCCCTCGGGGCTGCTGGTCGTGGCCGACGGGTCCAACGTCAACGTCCACGACCGGCGGCTGAAGACCTTCGACCGTTACCCGCTCGGTCGCACGCCGCTGTCGCTGTTTTTGGCCAAGTCGATCCGCCTGGACCAAGGCGTGCGCGTTAGCTCCGTCGCCCGCACCCAGGACGGCTTCATGCTGACCGCGCGCGACGCCAAGCGCCAGGCTGACGGCGCCATCACCCTGGTGTTCGCCGACGCCCAGGCGCCGCGGCTGAAGGAGTGGATCGTCGCCGACGCGCAAGGCCGTCGCACCCGCGTGCAGCTGGCGTCGATGCAGAACGCCTCGCTGAAGAGCGACCTGTTCGTGCTGCGCGATCCCACCCGGCGTACCGGCCGCCCCTGACGCGGCGTTGCGCCGCGGATACGCGCAAGATTCGACGAAGATGTTCGTTGACGTTTTTCGCGGGTCGTGGCATAAACACCACAGGAGTTCGGCGGCGGCTGGACTTCTCCCGTGCCGGATTCATCCCCTCCCGGCGGCGGCGTGAGAGACGATCCTCCAAAGCCCGGCTCGCACCTCCCGAGCCGGGCTTCTTTTCGCCCCTGATCCGGGGTTAGTCGGTCTCCATGCGTCTTCGAATCGCCACCTGGAACGTCAATTCGGTCCGCCTGCGCGCCGAGCAGGTCGCCCGCTTCGTCGCCGATCACGCGCCCGACGTGATCTGCCTGCAGGAGATCAAGTGCCGCGACGGCGAGTTCCCGCTCGAGGCCTTCGCCTCGGTCGGCATGCCGCACGTGCGCATCAAGGGCCAGAAGGGCTGGCACGGGGTGGCGATCGCCTCGCGCCTGCCGCTGGAGGCCGGGCCGGTGCTGGAGATGTGCCGCCGGTCCGAGGCGCGCTGCGTCTCCGCGGTGGTGGCGGGCGTGGAGATCCAGAACTTCTACATCCCCGCCGGCGGCGACACGCCCGACCGGGCGCTGAACGACAAGTTCGACCACAAGCTCGACTTCTACGAGCGCCTGACCGCCGAGATGAGCCGCCGTGACCCCTCGCGCCCGCTGGTGATCGCCGGCGACCTGAACGTGGCGCCGGGCGAGAACGACGTCTGGAACCACCGCTACATGTCCAAGGTGGTCAGTCACACCCCGGTCGAGATCGAGGCCATGGAGCGGCTGAAGGGCTCGCTCGGCTTCGTCGATTTGGTGCGCAAGACCGTGCCCGACACCGAGAAGCTGTTCAGCTGGTGGAGCTACCGCGCGCTCGACTTCCGCAAGTCCAACCGCGGGCTGCGCCTGGACCACCTTTGGGCCACCCCGGGCCTGGCCTCAGGCCTGATCGGCGCGCGCGTCCACGACGAGGTCCGCGCCTGGGACCGCCCCAGCGACCACGCGCCGGTGACCGCCGACCTGGCTCTCTGAACCCTGCTCCACTTTCAAGCGCGAGCCGCATGCCGCCTTCCGTCGAACAGCTTGAGCGGATGCGCGCCGAGCTGGCCGCCCGGGATCCGGCGCTCGCCCGCGTGCATGCGGCGGTTCCGCCGTTCGCCTGGCGGACCCGGCCGGGCGGCTTCGTGGGCTTGGCCTGGATGATCGTGGGCCAGCAGGTGTCCACGGCTTCCGCGGCGGCGATCTGGCGGCGGGTGGAGGCGGGCCTGGACGCGGTGACGCCCCAGGCGGTCGCGGACACCTCGCCGGAGACGCTGCGGGCGCTGGGCCTGTCGACGCCGAAGGCGCGCTACCTTCGAGAGATCGCGCAGGCGCAGCTCTCCGGCCGCATCGACTTCGACCGGCTGAGCGAGCTGTCCGACGAGGCGGCGACGGCGCGCCTGACCGCGATCACCGGCGTCGGTCGCTGGACGGCTGAGACCTATCTGATGTTCTGCGAGGGGCGGGTCGACGTGTTCCCCGGCGCGGACGTGGCGTTGCAGGAGGCGATCCGCTGGGCCGACCGGGCCGACCGCCGCCCGTCCGAGCGCGAAGCCTGCGCCCGCGCCGAAACCTGGCGGCCCTTGCGAAGCACTGCGGCGCATCTGCTGTGGGCCTGGTACGGCGGCGTGCGGCGCGGCGAGATCGCGGCGCCGATGTCATAGTCGCGTCGCCGAAATCGGCCTATGCTTCAGCTGTTCGGGAAACCTGAGTGATTCTCGACCGTTCAGCTTGAGACAAAGGAGGCGTCGTCTTCAGTCCGGGCATAGGGAACGCCATAGGCCGCAAGGCCCCGTGGGAGAGGCCGCGATGCAGGTTCTGAGGAACCCGCCGTCGGGCTGGCCGGCTCTCGTGCTCAACGCCGATTACCGGCCGTTGTCCTACTACCCCCTGTCGCTGTGGCCGTGGCAGGAGGTGGTCAAGGCGGTCTTCCAGGACCGCGTCGACGTCGTCTCCACCTACGACAAGGTGGTCCGCTCCCCCTCGATGGAATTCCAGCTGCCCAGCGTGGTGTCGCTGAAGCAGTACGTCGACCAGGACCGGCCGCCCGCCTTCACCCGCTTCAACCTGTTCCTGCGCGACGGCTTCGCCTGCCAGTACTGCGGCTCCGGCCAGGACCTGACCTTCGACCACATCATCCCCCGCTCGCGCGGCGGGCGCACCACCTGGGAAAACATCGTCGCCGCCTGCGCGCCCTGCAACCTGCGCAAGGGCGGCCGCACCCCGCGCGAGGCCGACATGCACCCGCGCCAGCGCGCGCGCCGCCCGTCCATGCACCAGCTCCAGGAATACGGCCGCCGCTTCCCGCCGCACCACCTGCACGAAAGCTGGCTGGACTACCTGTACTGGGACATCGAGCTGGAGCCCTGAACCAAAAAGGGCCCCGCGCGAGGCGGAGCCCTTTCGTCGGTCGCACGCGTCGGTGGCGCCGGAAATCGCGTGCCGGGAAGCTACGGCCGCCGGCGCTGGTCGGACGCCTAGAGGGCGGCGGTCAGGAACTGGGTCAGGGCCGGGAAATCGACCGGTTTGGGCACGGCGCCGTCGAAGCCGGCTTCCTTCAGGTCCAGGCGGTCGTCGCTGCCGATGTGGGCCGAGACCGCGATCACCGGCACTGTGACGCCTTCCGCCCGCAGCCGCCGGGTCGCCTCCACCCCGTCCATGACCGGCATGGCCAGATCCATCAGGATCACCGCGTAGACGCCCGACAGGGCCTTGGCGACGGCGGCCTGGCCGTTCTCCGCCTCGTCGACCGAGAAGCCCAGCGACGAGGACAGCCGCGAAAGCAGGAAACGGTTGGTCGCGTTGTCGTCGACGACCAGGACTCTGGGTTGTTCACTCACGCCCGCACCCGCTGAAACTACAGTTGCAGTTCCGCGTGCGGCGGCTTTCGACAAGGTTAACGGCTGAAGTCGAGGGCGCCCATTTCGGGCGCGTGCCGAAAGACGCGCTCGTCGGGGCGGGAGGCTGCGCCGAACGAAAAAGGGCCGGCGTTTCCGCCGACCCTTCCGTGCGCTCGAAGCGCCTGATCTCTGTTCGGGTCAGGCGGACTGGAGCTGTCCGGCCGAGAACTTGCCGTTGCGGGCGTCGCGCTCGAGCTCGTAGCTGAGCTTCTGACCTTCGTGGATCGAGCCGAGGCTGGAGCGCTCGACCGCCGAGGCATGGACGAACACGTCCGCGCCGCCATCTTCCGGAGCGATGAAACCGAAGCCCTTGGTTCCGTTGAACCACTTAACAGTGCCGATAGCCATAGTGTGTATTCCTAGCGTATGAAAGTCGCCGCCCCGCCTTGCGACGGGAGCGCCGGTTAGTTCGAAATGTCCGGGGGTCATGCCCGAAGCCCGACAGTAAGCAGGGCAGGAAGAGCGATCACGGCGAAACGAATTCGACGGATTGCTTATCTCACCGACGCGCCGTAATAGCAAACGCGATCTTTGATTTTATTTCCGCTCTCCCGCGGGAACCAAGGACGCAAGGAGCTCCGCGAGCGGAATCACTCGATTCTTTCGCTGTCCCGCATGACTTTTCACAAGAACGACCGCCAGGCCCGAGCCGTGTTCACCGTCACCCGCCACCCGGAGGGATGGGCGGTCGAGCACGAGGGCGAGTTGCTCGATCCCTGCCGCACCCAGGAGGAGGCGCGCGCCGCCGCCACCCGTCGGGCCCGCGCCTGCCAGGACGGCGGCCGCCTGGCCCAGATCAACATGCAGGGCGAGCGCGGCTTCTTCACCGAACGGGTCAAGACCCCCGCCTGAAGCCGGCGATTTCCCCCCGGTGGGCCGGGAAAGCTGCTACCCTGACGCCACCTCGGACGACGGCGCGCCCCGCGCCTTCGCGACAGGCCCCCGGAAAGGGGGCGCGCTTGGACATCCGACCCGCTTCCGCCCCGGGACTCCGCTCGGGAAGGAACACCACGCCATGGCCGCTCTGAAGAAATCCGCCGTGTCGGCCAGGCCGCCGCGGCCCGCCGCCCTGCGCATGCGCGACGCCATCGCCGCCGCCCGCGCCGACGGCCTGGACCCTGCCGGCATGGTGCTGCGCATGACGCTGCGCGACTCCTCGGCCCTCGTGCGCGACCCGGCGGTGGCCACCGACGAGATCAGCTTCGCCGAGGGGCGGATGTGGTTCCTGGGCGTGCCGGTGGTCGCCGGCGGCGTGGTCGAGAGCGCGCTGGACCGAAGCGGCGCGCCCGTCGAGGTTCCGGCATGACCGACGAGGACGCGGTGCGCCTCCGGCGCGAGAACGACTACCTGAAGCTCCGCTGCGCCCAGCTCGAAAACGACGTGTCCGATCTCGGGAGCCAGGTGACCCGCCTCCAGCAGACGCTGGAACGCGCCGCCGGAGGGCGGACGGGCTTCGCGCCGAACCCCCTGTCCGGGGGACAGTCGTGAGTCTGAGCGAAGGTCAGCTGAGCGCCTTGCGCAACCTCTCCCGCAAACAGTCCGGGCAGGAGGTCGACTGGATCTCGATCGCCGACGCCCGCGCCCTGACCGAGCTCGGCCTGGCCGAGCGCAACCGCGAGGGCTGGAACATCACCCCCGCCGGCGTCGCCGTGCTGACGGTGCACGAGGTCGACAACGGCTGAGGCCGTCGCTCACATTCCCGGCTGCGGCTTGCGCCGCAGGCGCGCCAGCCTCCGCAGCCGCCGCCAGAAGCGGGTCTTCTCCGGCTCCGGATAGGGCTGCAGGTTGCGCACGAACTCCTCCGCCGACGCCCGCCACGAGAACTTCTCGGCGTAGGCGCGCACCGCGGCCCGATCGAGCTTCAGCGCCTCCAGGCAGGCCGCCTTCAGATCGTCGTCGATCGCGCCAGCGCCCGATCCCGGAATGATGTCGATCGGCCCCGGCGCGGGGAAGGCCGCCACCGGCGTGCCGCAGGCCATGGCCTCCAGGATCACCAGGCCGAAGGTGTCGGTCCAGGACGGGAACACGAACACGTCGGCGTCGCAGAAGTGCGCGGCCAGGTCCTCGCCGAACTTGGCGCCGACGAACACCGCCTTGGGAAACTTCTTCTGCAGCTCCTCGCGCGACGGCCCGTCGCCGACCACCACCTTGGTGCCGGGCAGGTCGGCGGCGAGGAACGCCTCGATGTTCTTCTCGACCGCGACACGGCCGACGTTGACCCAGATCGGCCGCTCCAGCCCCTCGTAGACCGACGGCAGGCCCGGCCGGAACAGCTCGGTGTCCACGCCGCGCGACCAGGGCGAGATGTTGCGGAAGCCGTGCTTCTCCAGGTCGTCGCGCATGGTGGGGGTGGCCACCATTACCCGCCCTGACGGGCTGTGGAACCAGCGCATGAAGGCGTAGCCGACCGACAGCGGCACCGGGAACCGGGCGCTGACGTACTCGGGGTACTTGGTGTGATAGCTGGTGGTGAACGGCAGCTTCCACTCCAGGCAGACCTTGCGTGCGGCCAGGCCGATCGGGCCTTCGGTGGCGATGTGCACGGCCTCCGGCTCGAACGCCTTGAACTTCTCGCGGATGTCCTCGTAGGCGCCTAAAGCCAGCCGGATCTCCGGATAGGTCGGCATCGGCACGGTCTTGTACTGGCCGGGCTCGATCACCTGGACCTCGTGGCCCATGGCCCGGCACTCCGAGACGGTGCGGGTCAGCGTCCGCACCACCCCGTTCACCTGCGGCTCCCACGCGTCCGTCGCCAGAAGTATGCGCATGCCGTTCCGCCGGTCCCCGTCCGACCCGAGAGAAGCGCCCTATAAGGCGCATCGCGCCGGAAGGCGAGACGGAGGCCCACCTTCCTTTCTCCCCCTGCGGGAGAAGGGGGGGCCACACGCCGGAGCCGAAGGCGAAGGTCCGCGCGGGAGGATGAGGGGTCTCGCGACGGCTGACCGTGGCGCAACGGCGACGCCAAACTGCGCACGTCCCCCTATTCGCGGCGGGGACATCCACCAAATCCGTCATCCCGGCCGGAGCGCGGAACGCGCGCAGAGCCGGGACCCAGGGGACGCGGAGAACCCCGGCCGCGGCACGGGTTGGTGCGGTCCTCCCTGGGTCCCGGATAAGCGCTGACGCGCTCTCCGGGATGACGGTGAAATAGGCGGATGAGAGCGGGCGAAACAAATACTTGCGCCCGCCCCCCGGGACCGGCCGCATAATCCTGATCAACCCCGTCCACGGGGAGGGCGCCCGGATCCAGGCTCCCGAGCGGGACGGGGCCGTGGTCGAGCGGGTCCGGCTCGAGGTGTGAACTCACCTCCGGCACGGCACAGCAGCCCGAGGGGGGTTACCTCGGGGCTCCGGGGAAGGTCGAGGATGGCCTCCCGCCCGCCGCGGGCTTCAGGACGGGGCGCTGCCGGCTCGGCTCCGGTAAACTCACGTCCGTCCTGCGAAGCCGCAAGGCGAAGCAGGAATCCGGACAAGCCTGAATGCAAGGCTACCAGCCGGAAAGCTCGCAGGAAAACGGCTGCGCGGGGCGTCTGACCGGCGCCGAAACACATTGCGCTTCACGGTATCCGGGCCCCGGCCCGACGCCCCGCGCCCTCCTCAAGAACTTCGGAGCTCAGGCCCGAGGACGCGGACCCGCGCCTCCCCCTCCCCAAGCGGCGCGGAAAGGCCTAAACAGCCGCGGATTTTCCGGAGTTCTCCATGCCGCTCGACCAGGCCCCGGCGTTCAGCGTCTGGGACAGCCTCGACCAGCACAAGTTCCAGGACGAGGGCGAGGCGGTGCGGGCGCTGCTGGCCCGCAACCCGCTGTCCGCCGCGGACGACCGTGACGGGGTCCAGTCCGAGGCCGAGGCCTTGGTCCGCGCCGCCCGCGCCCGGGCCGAGCGCCAGGGCGTGGTGGAATCCTTCCTGCAGGAGTTCTCGCTCGGCACCCGCGAGGGCCTGGCGCTGATGTGCCTGGCCGAGGCCCTGCTGCGCACGCCTGACGAGGAGACCCGCGACCGGCTGATCGCTGAGAAGATCGGCTCGGCCGACTGGGCCAGCCACCTCGGCAAGTCCGACAGCCTGTTCGTCAACGCCTCGACCTGGGGGCTGATGCTGACCGGGCGGATTGTCGACGTGGACGAGCACGCCAAGAAGGACCTGGGCGGCTTCATCGCCCGGCTCGCCGGCCGCATAGGCGAGCCGGTGATCCGCCAGGCTGTGGCCGCGGCCATCCGCATCATGGGCGAGCAGTTCGTGCTGGGCCGCACCATCGAGGCGGCGCTGAAGCGGGCCGACAAGGAGGGCTACCTCTGCTCGTTCGACATGCTGGGCGAGGGCGCCCGCACCGCCGCCGACGCCGAGCGCTACGAGAAGTCCTACGCCGACGCCATCGACAAGGTCGGCCGCTGGAAGGGTAACGCCCACCCCGAGTACGGCCACGGCGTCTCGGTGAAGCTCTCGGCCCTGTCGCCCCGCTACGAGGCGGTGCAGGAGGGCCGGGTCTGGAGCGAGCTCTATCCGCGGGTGAAGCGCCTGGCGGCGATCGCCGCCGGCCACGACCTGAACTTCACCATCGACGCGGAGGAGGCCGACCGGCTGGTCCTGTCGCTGAAGCTGCTGGAGCGCCTGTGCCGCGAGCCGGAGCTGGCGGAATGGAAGGGGCTGGGCCTGGCGGTGCAGGCCTACCAGAAGCGCGGAGTCGAGGTGATCGAGCGGGTCGCCGACCTCGCGCGCCGCACCGGCCGGCGGCTGATGGTGCGCCTGGTCAAGGGCGCCTACTGGGACAGCGAGATCAAGCGCGCCCAGATCGCCGGACGGCCGGACTATCCGGTCTTCACCACCAAGCCGGCGACCGACCTGTCCTACCTGGTCTGCGCCCAGGCGCTGATCGACGCCGCGCCGGACCTCTACGGCCAGTTCGCCACCCACAACGCCCACACCCTGGCCGCCGTGCGCCGCATGGCCGAGGCCAAGGGCGTTCAGGTCGAGTTCCAGCGCCTGCACGGCATGGGTGAGGCCCTGTACGAGGCCGCCGGCAAGCGTCACCAGGACCTGATCCTGCGGGCCTACGCGCCGGTCGGCGGGCACGAGGACCTGCTGCCCTACCTCGTGCGGCGGCTGCTGGAGAACGGCGCCAACACCTCCTTCGTCCACGCCCTGCTCGACGACCGGGTCCCGGCCGCCGACGTGGTGCGCGACCCGATCGCCGCGGTCGAGGCCGCTCCCGACCGTCACCCCAAGATCCCCCGACCGGAAAACATGTACGGCACCTCCCGCAAGAACCCGCTCGGCCGCGACTACGCCCAGGCCGACGAACGCGCCCGCATCTCCCGCGCCGTCCAGGCGGTGGACGACGGCCGCATCCAGTCCGGCCCGATCGTGGCGGGGCGCCTGCGCGAAGGCGCGAAGGCCGAGCCTGTGACCAGCCCCGCCGACCGCTCGCGCGTGCTGGGCGAGGTGTTCGAGGCGACGACCGCCGACATCGACGAGGCCGTGCGCCTGGCCCAGGGGGCCCAGATCGGCTGGGATCTGGCGGGCGGGCCCAAGCGCGCGCAGGTGCTGCGCGCCATGGGCGACGCGCTGGAGACCCACACCGACGTGCTGGTGGCGCTGCTGGCGCGCGAGGCCGGCAAGACCCTGAACGACGGCGTGGCCGAGGTGCGCGAGGCGGTCGACTTCTGTCGGTACTACGCGCACCTGGCCGAAAAGCAGTTCGCCGGTCCCGAGACCCTGACCGGGCCGGTCGGCGAGACCAACCAGCTGGAGCTGCGCGGGCGCGGCGTGTTCGTCTGCATCAGCCCTTGGAATTTCCCGCTCGCCATCTTCACCGGCCAGATCGCCGCGGCGCTGGCCGCCGGCAACGCGGTGCTGGCCAAGCCGGCCGAGCAGACGCCGTTGATCGCCGCCGAGGCGGTGCGCCTGTTCCACGGCGCCGGGCTTGACCCGCGGCTGCTGGCCCTGCTGCCCGGGCGCGGCGAGACCGTGGGCGCGGCCCTGACCGGTCACCCGGAAATCGACGGCGTCGCCTTCACGGGCGGCACGGACACCGCCTGGCGGATCAACCGCGTGCTGGCCGAGCGCCAGGGGCCGATCGTGCCGTTCATCGCCGAGACCGGCGGGCTGAACGGCATGTTCGTCGACACCACGGCGCTGCGCGAACAGGTGATCGACGACGTGATCATGTCCGCCGTCGGTTCGGCCGGCCAGCGCTGCTCGGCGCTGCGGTGCCTGTACGTGCCCAGGGACTCCGCCGAGGGTCTGATCGAGGGGCTGGCGGGGGCGATGGACGCCCTGGTGATCGGCGACCCGGCCGACCCGTCCACCGACGTCGGCCCGGTGATCGACTCCGAGGCGCGCGCGGCGCTTGAGGCGCACGCCGAGCGGCTGTCGAAAGAGGCCAAGATCCTCAAGCGCATCGACGTCGGCGCGCTGAAGGACAAGGGCGAGTTCTTCGGACCGGTGCTGGCGGAGGTCCCCTCGCCGGACTTCCTGGAGCGCGAGGTGTTCGGCCCGATCCTGCACGTCTACCGCTACGATCCCGCCGACCTGACCGAGGTGGCGACCAAGCTGGCGTCGCGGGGCTACGGCCTGACGCTGGGCGTGCACAGCCGCATCGAAGCCTTCGCCGAGGAGGTCCGCCGCCTGGTTCCGGCCGGCAATCTGTACGTCAACCGCTCGATCATCGGCGCGGTGGTGGGGGTCCAGCCGTTCGGCGGCGAAGGCCTGTCCGGCACCGGGCCCAAGGCGGGCGGCCCGCACGCCCTGCTGCGCTACGCGGTGGAGCGGGCGGTCAGCGTCAACATCGCCGCCCAGGGCGGCGACCCGGCGCTGCTCAACCTCTGATCCCGCTCGACTGTTATAAAGTAACGCGCTAGAACGGCTGCATGCTCGACGGCGCGGCGCTCCCTTCCGACACCCTGCTGGTGTCGATCCTGACCACCGGGTTCGCCGTGGCCTTCCTCCACGCCGCCCTGCCGACCCACTGGCTGCCGTTCGTGCTGGTCGGGCGAGGGCAGGGCTGGAGCGCGCCGCGCATCCTGGGCGCCACGGCGCTGGCCGGCGGCGCCCACGTGCTGTTCACAGCCCTCTTGGGCCTGCTGCTGCTGGGCGCGGGGGTGGCACTCGACCGCTGGATCGAGGGGGTGCTGCCGCTGCTGGCCGCGGCCCTGCTGGTGGGCCTGGGCCTCTACTACCTGCTGCGCCCGGCGCGAAAGCGGCTGGACGAAGCCTCCCGCCCGGCCCGGCGGTTCGCCTCCGACCGCGCCGCCCTGATCAGTCTGGTCGCCTTGCTGGGGCTGTCGCCGAGCGAGGGCTACCTGCCGATCTACCTGTCGGGCGCGCCCTACGGCTGGGTCGCCTTCGTGGCGCTCAGCCTGGTGCTGGCGGCGGCGACCGCGGCGGGCATGGCGATCTTCACCATCGCCGCCCTGGCGGGTGCGGAAAGGCTTCGGCTCCACCGGCTGGAGCGCTATGAAAGCCTCGTGCTCGGATCCACCCTCTGCCTGCTCGGCGTCCTCGTGCTGGTGCTGCACCCGTGAGCGGCCACGCCCACGCGCATCACCACGGGCACGGCCATGGCCACGCGCCCGGCCACCATCATCACCACGCCCCGCCCGCCGACGGCGACTGGCGCTACGCGGTCGGCATCGGACTGAACCTCGCGTTCGTGGCGGTGGAGTTCGGCTTCGGCCTGTGGTCGCGTTCCACCGCCCTGATGGCCGACGCCGGCCACAACCTGTCCGACGTGCTGGGCCTGGCGCTGGCCGGCGGCGCGGCCTGGCTGGCGCGCCGGGCGGGATCGGAGCGGCGCACCTACGGCTGGGGCAAGGCCACCATCCTGGCCGCGCTCGTCAACGCCGTGGTGCTGGTGTTCGCCTGCGGAGCCATCGCGCTCGAGGCCGTCCACCGCTTCCTCGACCCGCAGCCGGTGGCCTCAGGCGTGGTGATGGGCGTGGCGGCCGCGGGCTTCGTGATCAACCTGGGCACGGCCCTGCTGTTCTTCCGCGGCCGGCACGACGACCTGAACGCGCGCGGCGCCTTCCTGCACATGGCCGCCGACGCGGGCGTGTCTCTGGGCGTGGTGGCGGCGGGCGTGCTGATCTGGTTCACCGGCTTCAGCTGGATCGACCCGCTGGCCAGCCTGGCGATCGTCGCGGTGGTGCTTCTGGGCGCCTGGGGCCTGCTGAAGGAGTCGGCGGATCTGGCGATGGACGCCGCGCCGCCGCGAATCGACATGGCCGAGCTGAACGCCTTCCTCCGCTCGCTTCCAGGCGTGAGCGCCGCCCATGACGTGCACGTCTGGAGCCTGTCCACCACCGAGACGGCGCTGACCGCCCACCTGGTCCGCGAACAGCCCGGCGACGACGCCTTCCTGGCCGACGCGCTGGAACAGCTGCGCCGCCGCTACCGCATCGATCACGCGACCCTGCAGATCGAGCGCTCGGCGCAGGACGCCTGCCCGCACTGTTGATCAATGTGGAGGGGGGAGGAGGTGGCGGCGCCGCGAAGAACCGTGGTGGCGTTTCAATCCCCTCGGACCTGGATAGCCAGGTGGGCGCCGTGTGTCCGGACCCTCGGGTCCGGCCAGGGACAGCTCCCTGTCGAGGTGATTAAGGTCCCCGGGATGTGAAGCCTCCGACGTGAGCCGCAGCACGACCCGCCGAGGATCAAGGTAAGCCCTGGCGGCTGCGACCTCAAGCGGAGCCTTTGAAGTTCAGGCGCTGCGCCCTCGCTCCACCGCCCGCAGGATCGCCGCCGCCAGCTCGTCGTAGAGCTCGACCGGCAGGCTGTGGCCCATGCGCGGCAGGGAGACCATCTCCGCGCCCGGGACCGCCGCGGCGGTGGCGCGCCCGCCGTCGGGCTGGACCAGCGGGTCGAGTTCGCCGTGGATAACCACCGTGGGCGCGGTGATCGTCCGCAGCTTCTCCGTGCGGTCGGGCGCGGCCCAGATCGCCGCCAGCTGGCGCACGAAGCCGGGCGGGTGATAGCTGCGCTTCGCGTCCGCCAGCACCCGCTCGGTCCAAGCCTGTTCGTCCAGCGGATAGCCGGGGCCGCTGATCACCCGCGCCACCCGCAGCGCATGGGCGACGAAGGCGGCCTCGTCCGAGGGCGGCGGAGCGGGCGTGGCCAGCGCCATGAACGCCTCCGGCGTGGGCTGGCCCACCAGCGGGTTCCCCGTCGTCGACATGATCGAGGTCAGCGACTTGACCCGCGCCGGGTGATCGGCCGCGATCAGCTGGGCGATCATCCCGCCCATCGAGGCGCCGACCACATGCGCGCGATCGATCTTCAGCGCGTCGAGCAGGCCGACCGCGTCGCGGGCCATGTCGTCCAGCGTGTAGGGCGGCGCGATCGGCCGGCCCTGCATGCGCTCCCCGAACAGTTGGGCGGCGTTGAGCGGGCCGGCGTGATCCATCTTGCTCGACAGGCCGACGTCGCGGTTGTCGAAGCGGATCACCCGCAGGTTTCCGCGTTCCACCAGCAGCCGTACGAACGCCTCGGGCCAGCGGGTCAGCTGGTAGCCGAGCCCCATGACCAACAGCATCGGCTCGGCGTCGTCGGGGCCGAAGGACTCGTATTCGACGTCTATCCCGTTCGCCCGGACGAGCGGCATCAGGCGATCTCGGCCGCCAGCTTCTCGATCCGCTCGGCGGCCGCGCTCAGCGCCAGGGCGGCGCGCTGCTCCGCCTCGGCAGAGCCCGCGACCTGCGCCCCCGCCCGGTCCGCTTCGGCGCGCAGGCGCATCAGCTGGCTGCGAACGTCGGTCATCTCGTCGGCGATCAGCAGGGCGGCCATCAGGAACAGGCGCAGCTCGCCCACGTGGCCCACGTCCATCGCCACCTGGCGGACGTTCTCGTCGAACTGGCGGGCCAGGTCCCGCACCCGCGCCTCCTGCCCGTCGGCGCAACCGACGGAGTAGGGGCGGCCGTTGATCTCCACCGTCACCGTGGCCATGGGTCAGCCCTCCCCGTTCAGGATCAAGCGCACCTGGTCGGCGGCGCGGCCCAGGGCGGCGGAGGCCTCGGCCGCCGCTTCCTCCAGCGCGCGCTCGCGCGGCGAGGGGCCGCCAGGGTCTGGAGCCGCGTCGAACAGGTCGCCCTCGGGACGGGCGGCGCGGCTCTTCAGGCCCCGCACGCGCGCCTCCAGCGCCGCCACGGCCCGGTCCAGCCGCGCGGCGGCTTCTTCCAGTTCCGATCGTCCGTCGGCCATTCGAGCGCCCCCGCCGGAAACCTGACACGCGAATCCGTATAGAACCCGCGCCGCGCCTCAGGTAAAGCGCCCGCGTCCTCCTCCCCGCCTCGAATTCGGAGCCTCCCATGGCCGACGCCCCGGTCCGCGCCGTCACCCCCGAGCTGATGGCCGACGCGATCCGCGTGCTGGCGATGGACGCGGTCGAGCAGGCCCAGTCCGGTCACCCCGGCATGCCGATGGGCATGGCCGACGCGGCGACGGTGCTGTTCACCCGCTTTCTGAAGTACGACGCGGCCCGGCCGGACTGGGCCGACCGCGACCGTTTCGTTCTGTCGGCCGGGCATGGATCCATGTTGATCTACGCCCTGCTGCACCTGACCGGCGTCAAGGGAATGACCGCCGAGGAGCTGCGCGACTTCCGCCAGTGGGGGTCCAAGACTCCCGGCCATCCCGAGTTCGGCCACACGCCGGGCGTGGAGACCACCACCGGGCCGTTGGGTCAGGGACTGGCCACCGCCGTCGGCATGGCCATGGCCGAGCGTCACCTGGCGGCGCGCTTCGGCGACGATTTGGTCGACCACCGCACCTGGGTGGTCGCCGGCGACGGCTGCCTGATGGAGGGGATCAGCCACGAGGCGATGGGCATCGCCGGCCGGTTCCGCCTGAACAAGCTGACCGTGCTGTGGGACGACAACGAGATCACCATCGACGGGAAGCTGTCGATCGCCGAGACCGGCGACCAG
>Ga0196964_10000120_pt1 | contig 53570 bp, 48 predicted proteins | sample S1_10metaG_FD_148615 | JGI IMG/M metagenome (GOLD analysis project Ga0196964, IMG submission 148615) | Soil microbial communities from Anza Borrego desert, Southern California, United States - S1_10 | ecosystem: Environmental > Terrestrial > Soil > Desert | place: USA: California | collected...
TGGGTAACTATCATGTGGTCGTGACAGCTGGAGTAAACAGTTGTACATCTGCGATCCAGAACGTCAAGGATTCGGCAAGTGCCAGGTTGTTCATCTTCCCGAGCCCGAACGATGGCAGGTTCACGGTATCTTACTATAACAACAGCGGAGCAAATTCACAACGCACGCTCACTGTATTCGACTCAAAAGGAAAAAAAGTTTATCATGAGAAGTTTAATATTTCCGGGCCTTATACGCTGATGAATATTGACCTCCGCCCCGCATTAACGGGGATCTACTATGTTGTGTTAGGAGACCTGGCAGGAAATCGTATCGCAGAAGAAAAGATAATGGTCCGTTAAAAAGATAGAATAATTGTAATTTTTCAACCCGACATGTCGGGCCTGATTGCTAATAAATATCAATTTCAAATCTCCACCATGAAAAAATATCTACTGTTCATTGGGGTGCTTGGCTGCTTTTCTGTCCATGCTCAGGTAAATGATGCTGATAAAAACCAGGCTGTCCAATTACTCCAAAAGAACATTAATGCAATTCAGTTGGCGCAGCATGAACTGGATAATTCCATCGTAAACAACACCTATGTTATTCCCGACTCGGAAATTAGGATGGTTCATTTGCAACAGAGCCACCTCGGCATACCGGTTTATAATAAACTTCTAGTTCTAGCTTTCAAAAACGAAAAAGCTGTTTCAGTTGCCGGGGAAAGGATCTCTTCCATTGAGCAAAGAATATCAGGTACGGCGCACCCGGAAATTGACGCAACGGTAGCGGTGAGAACCGCATTATCTCATGTGAACGCTTCACCAAAGCAGTTGATCCTCCCGGTGAATGTGTCAAATGGTGGACAGCGATACGATTTTGGAACACTCGGCGTGTCCAGTGAAAAAATCTTTGCTGACCTAATGTGGTTTCCAAAGAGCGAATCAGATATTAGACTAACCTGGCAGGTGTTCGTGGCTCCGTTAAATAGTAGTGATTACTGGCTGATAAGAGTGGATGCTCGTACCAATGAAATTATCGATAAAGAAAGTATGACCATTAGTTGCCATTGGGGTCCTGAAAACGATAACGGTCATACGCATGCGAAGAATGATGTTGTAAAAAAGGAATTGCCGGTCCTGGTTTTGAAAAACGATAACCTTCCGAAGTGGAATTATTCTCCGCAAGTGGTCAATACGGCTACCTATCGAGTAGTAAGATACCCGGCGGAAAGCCCGCAACACCCGGGAGGGGTGCCCAGTCTTCATGTGGATCCCTGGACAATGTCTCCCGGGAATGCTACAACACATGGCTGGCATTTTGATGGCAATGTTCACTATGACAGCACGCGTGGAAATAATGCATTTGCTTACGAGGACCGGGATGCGAATAATCAACCTGGTTATGCCGGTTTAACTTCAACTCCACAACCTTCTCTCACTTTTAATTTTGTACCGGATTTCACGCTGGCACCTACGATCAGGACCCCAGCCCCAAACCAGCAATTCAATACAACGAATCTTTTTTACTGGAATAACCTGATGCACGATCTTTTCTATCTCTATGGATTTACCGAGACCGCGAGAAACTATCAAAATGATAATATGGGAAGGGGGGGTATCGGAAATGATTATGTACTTGCGGAAGCACAGGATGGCAGTGGGACCAACAATGCCAATTTCTCTTCCGGTGTGGAAGGGACAAGAGGCAGAATGCAAATGTATTTGTGGACTGCTCCCAACCCAGACCGGGATGGAGATGTAGACAACGGGATAATTGCACATGAATACGGTCATGGTATAAGCAACCGGATGACTGGTACCGGGGCAGGTTGCTTGTCAAACGTCGAACAAATGGGAGAGGGTTGGAGTGATTATTTTGGGTTGATGATTACTCACGATTGGGCCACGGCAACACCAAACCAGGGCTTTGATAATCCCCGGGGTATAGGAACGTATGCATTGAATCAGCCTATCATAGGCCCCGGCATTCGTCAATACCGTTATACCACCAACATGGCGGTTAACCCACTGACCTATGCCAATTTACCTTCCGTAGCAGTGCCTCACGGTGTGGGGACGATCTGGTGTACAGCTTTATGGGATATGACCTGGTATATTATTCAGCAAGCAGGGATCAACCCAAATTTATTTAATCCATCAGGTACAGGAGGTAATTCCATTGCACTAAAACTTGTCGTTGAAGGTTTGCGGTTACAGCCCTGCAGCCCCGGATTTATTAGTGGTCGTGATGCGATCCTGCGGGCGGACACATTATTTTTTGGAGCGCAATATAGTTGTGCGATCCTGGAAGCCTTTGCAAGAAGAGGAATGGGATTGGGTGCATCACAGGGTTCATCCAGCATCCGGGGAGACGAGATCATTTCTTTTGTAAATGGTGCTCCTGTGATCAGCCAGCATCCTCAAAATGCTACGATCTGTAGTGGTAATAACGCTACGTTCTCCGTCACAGCCACAGGGGCTAATCCAACCTATCAATGGCAATTGAGCACAGATGGTGGAAACACGTTCAATAATATTCCAGGCGGGACTTCATCTTCCTTGACGGTGACAAATGCCACCGTCGCAATGAATAATAATCGATATCGTTGCGTTGTCTCTGCTTGTCCTCCTGCGATAAATTCAAACTCGGCTATATTAACTGTGGCTAATTCTGCTACCATCACGAATCAGCCGGCTAATGCTGCTATATGTGAAAATTCCAATACCAGCTTTAGCGTCAGCACTGGCGGACCTACCCCTAACTATCAATGGCAGTTAAGCACGGACGGGGGCGCTAATTATAACCCGGTCTTAAATAATACTGTTTATTCAGGTGCTACGACATCTACATTAACAATAACCGGCGCTACAGCAGGAATGAACGGCTACCGTTACCGCTGTGTTGTTTCCAGTGCTGGTTGCCCGACACCCGCTGTTTCAAACGAAGGAATACTGACCGTAAACACATTGGTGTCTATAACTTCTCAGCCGCAGAACGCTGCTGTTTGTTCAGGCAACAACCATACATTCACTTTGAGCAGTACTGGCAGCGGCGCGACTTATCAATGGCAGGTGAGCACTGATGGTGGCGCGAGTTTTAATAATATCCCTGGTGCAAATTTGTCTAGTTACACAATAAACGGAGCAACCGTAGCTATGAACGGTTACCTGTACAGGGTAATCGTGAACGGGACCTGCCCACCCGCTGTTACTTCGTCCAACGCCACATTAAATGTCGCCGTATCAGCCACAGCATCTATATCCACTTCGGCGACAGAAGCTTGTTCTGGTGCCAATATAAATCTGACAGGTACGGTCAGTGATGCTACTAATTATCAGTGGCAGGTGAACCCCGGATCCGGGTTTATCAACATTGCAAATGGTACATTACCAAACGGAGCTTCCTATTCAGGAGTTAATACATCCACCCTCACTATCGGTAATGTGCAAGCGAATATGAGTAATTATCAATATCGCCTCCAGGTATCAAATTCAATATGTAATACGCCGGTCAACTCGAATGAAGTGGCGATACAGGTTCGCCAGTTACCATCAGTAACGCTGGCTGCTTCGCCGCTCACCCTGCTCATGCCCGGACAAACCACAATGCTTACCGCCATCCCTTCAGGTCCGACAGGTGGAGTGCTTTCCGTGAATTGGTTGTTCAATGGCAATGCAATCACGAATGCCGGTAATACAAGACCAGTAAATGTTGAACAAATAGGTTCCTATCGTGTTACGATCCATGAGACCTGGCCGAGTTCGCTTGTTTGCTCAAACCAATCCCAGGAGGTGATCATTACTACCGAGGCAAGCACCAGGCTGTTCATTTTCCCTAGCCCAAATAACGGAAGATTCACAGTATCTTATTATAACAGCAATGGATCAAATACCCAGCGAACGGTAACCGTGTTTGATTCAAAAGGGGCTAAAGTTTATCATTCGAAATTCACGGTGAGCGGAAGTTATACCTTGTTGCCTATAACCATCCGCCCGGCCCAGACAGGTATTTATTATGTTGTTGTTGGTGATGCAAGTGGCAATCGACTGGCCGACGGTAAGGTATTGGTACATTGATCTTATTGATTATTGTACATACCCGGATTTGTATTTAAAATCTCTTACTCGAAGTCCCGCATGGCGGGACTTTTTTAATTATGGCTAGACGACTGATAAATCATTGGCTGCTTTTGTGCTTTCTGAGCTTGAATATTTTTGTTTATTTTGAATTTGTCCAAAGAACTCTTTCAGAGTGATTTGGCTTCTTGGTATTTTTGCATATTATGATACCGATTGGCGATGATAATACCGGTCATACCCGGAAACCGTTTGTCAACTGGTTGCTTATTATTGTCAATGTTCTTGTTTTTATTTTTCTCCAGGGTTCGGGAAATGATATCCAGTTCACCTATGCTTTCTCCACCGTTCCTGCCGAGATCATACAGGGGAGGGACATTGCTTCCGGTTATCTTGAACCTACTCCGATACCTGTATATGGAACATTGATCACATCCATGTTTATGCACGGAGGGTGGGCGCATTTACTGGGAAATATGCTTTATCTCTGGGTGTTTGGAGATAATATTGAGAATAGGCTGGGGCATTCAAGGTATTTAGGGTTTTACCTGGTTTGCGGGATACTTGCTTCACTCAGCCATGTGTTTGCAACTTCTGCATTATCGCCTCAGCATCTTTATATTCCAAGCCTGGGGGCATCTGGTGCTATTTCAGGAATATTAGGGGGCTATCTTATGCTTTTTCCAAAGGGCAGGGTCCGGGTTTTTTTCCTGAGAGGCATTATCGAGGTGCCGGCATTCGTAGCGCTGGGTATCTGGATCGTATTCCAGATCATTAGTGGCGTGGGTTCACTGGGCGTACAGGGAGAAGGAGGAGGAGTGGCATACGCTGCACATATCGGGGGATTTATTGCCGGGTTGATACTGATAAAGCTTTTTGATCGGGGAGCCGAAAAGCCAGCCAGAAGAAGATTATTTTAGGCCATGCGAATTCCAGATATTCCTCACTGAGGTTTTGTCTTGATCACCGTTGCGGTATGATTTGTTTCATCCCAGCTATCAACACACCAGATCTCTATCAAATTAGGAGCATTATTCAATCTATTCGGCCCGTTTTTCTTATTAATATTCGAATTGATTCTGTTTATTCTTTTACAATGGGCGTTCAAAGGTGAAAATTTTGGCCATTTTTTCGACTATCATATCACTAATAATATAGGATTAGGCTTTAGCTTTTTAAGCAAAAATGGACTTACTTCTTCAAGTTTTTAAATTACCTTTGCGGCTCGAAATTTTTTTTTAATGATTAGTGTTCGCGATCTGAAGCTGGCCTATGGAAAACGGGTCCTTTTTGAAGAGGTCAACCTGAATTTTACCAAGGGAAATTGTTATGGGGTTATCGGCGCCAATGGTGCGGGGAAAAGTACATTCCTGAAAATCCTAAGCGGGGAGATCGAACCTAATAAAGGAACTGTTGAAATCACACCCGGCGAGAGAATGGCTGTGCTAAATCAGAACCAGTTTGAATTTGATGAGCACGTTGTATTGAACACGGTGATGATGGGTCATAGCAAGCTTTGGTCAGTGATGAAACAACGTGAGTCTATTTATGCGCTTGCCGATTTCACCGAAGAAGACGGAATGAAAGCTGCAGAGCTGGAATCTGAATTTGGCGAAATGGGAGGATACACGGCAGAAAGTGATGCTGCCACATTGTTGAGTGAGCTTGGAGTAAAGGAAGAATATCACAGCACCCTTATGAAGGACATTCCATCGAATTTAAAAGTCAGGGTCTTACTAGCACAGGTTCTGTTTGGTAATCCGGATATTTTATTACTGGATGAGCCCACTAATGGACTGGATATTGAAACGATCAGCTGGCTTGAGAATTTCTTGGCTGATTATGAGAATATCGTTTTGGTGGTTAGCCATGACCGTCACTTTCTGGATGCGGTCTGCACACATGTGGCGGATGTAGACCGACAAAAGATCCGAATCTTCACCGGGAACTACACATTCTGGTATGGATCTTCCCAACTGATGGCGCGCCAGATCAGTGACAAGAATAAAAAAGTGGAAGAAAAACGCCAGGCTCTGCTGGATTTCATTGCACGCTTTAGCGCAAATGCATCAAAAAGCCGACAAGCCACTGCCCGTAAAAAAGCATTGGAAAAACTGACCATTGAAGATATCGAACCCAGCTACCGCAAATATCCTGGTATCATTTTTCAACCTTTACGCGAAGTAGGCAACCAGATATTAAACGTGGAAAAACTGAAAAAATCAGTTGAAGGCCGTGTTTTGTTTGACAAAGTAAATTTTATCGTAAATAAAGGGGATAAGATCGCCGTCCTAAGTAAGGACCCGCTGGCAGTCACCAGTTTCTTCAATACCATTACCGGGAAGATGATGGCTGATAGCGGTTCCTATGCCTGGGGCAGTACCGTGATCTCAGCTTATTTGCCGATAGAAAATAGCGAGTTCTTCGATAAAGAAATGCACCTGATGGATTGGCTTCGCCAGTATGTTCCTTCGCATGTCACTGACGTTGATGAACCCTTTTTAAGAGGGTTCTTTGGCAAAATGCTATTCAGCGGTGACGATGTTCTCAAGAAAACAAATGTCTTAAGTGGAGGAGAAAAAGTCCGTTGCATGATAAGTCGCATGATGGTGCAGAATCCGAATGTGATCATCCTGGACCAACCTACTAATCATCTTGACCTGGAAAGTATTCAAAGTTTTAATGAACAATGTACAGCCTATAAGGGTGTTGTTTTTCTCACCAGTCATGACCATACATTCATGCAGACGGTGGCGAATCGTATCATCGAATTAACGCCAAAGGGCATTATTGACCGACTGATGGAATTTGATGAGTACCTGGAAGATGACAGGGTTAAATCGTTGCGGGAAGAATTGTACAGCTAGGCGTTTTTCAGTCCGCTGTGTCATGTAAGCAAAAAATTTCGGTTCCTCACCCACTTTATCTGATTTCCGCCAGGAGACTCAGGATGGAATTGATAGTTCAAATACACTTACCTTATCAACGCCACCGACCCGTTCTTTGTATAGATTTTTCGGTTTACACCGATACCGTGAATAGTCCAGACAAAGACCGCTGATTGCTGAAGCATCCCGCCGATCTTGCCATCCCAGCCTTTGGCATTGAGTGAATTGGTCTGGTATACAAGTTGGCCCCAGCGGTTGTATACGCGGAAGTAACTTAATTCCCGGAAACCTTCAATGATTGGTTTGAAGTAATCATTTAATCCGTCATTATTAGGTGTGAAAGCGCCCGGTACATAGATCTTAATTTCTTTTATCGTTTTCACCACTTGGGTATCTACGGTCAAACATCCCGCGGCTGTGAGAATCTCAATGGTGTAAAGTTGCTCCAACACAGTTGGTGCTGTGAAAACAGGATTAAGATTGGTAGGTTCATCCAGGTAAGAAGCAGGTTTCCATAAAACGGAACTTCCAAAATCCCTGGCCTTTAATGGCAGCGGATCGTTGATCAACGCAAATTCAACAGGATATTCCATGGCTGGCCTTGGCACTTCCACTGTAACGACTTCATCTCTTGTATCGCTGGTACAACCCAGATCATTCGTTAGGCGCGCGAAATAGGTGCCCGATTGCACGGCTTTATATCGGGTTTGAGTTGCTCCCGTAACCGGCGCATTGTTCCGGTACCATTGGATACTTTCGATTGGGTTTACCTGTAATACTGCACTATCTCCCGTATTGATGCAGAATAAATCCTTCCCGGTCAATTGTAAACTACTATCCACCACAGAAGCAGTCACCACTACAGTATCCTTATTAATACAACCACCTCCCGTACTTCGGATAGTAAGATAATAAGGTGTGGTTACTGCAGGACTGGCCCTGGGGTTAGCAATATTGGGATTAGATAAAGCGGTTGCAGGACTCCAGCTATAAACGATTCCTGGTTTTGGATTCTGCCCGATGGTTACAGGTTGCTGGTTACAGGATACCACATCAGCCCCTGCATGGGCCGTTAAAGTAAGTGTATCCCGGAGGTCAGCATATAACGTATCCGGGCAACCGTAACCATCGTATGGAATTAATTTCACTGCGATGGTAGTGCCCGGTGGAGGGGGGGGACTTAGATTCAGCACCTGTCCAGAGCCGAGTATTTGGCTGAAATTAGTATCATACCACGTGTAGCTCGCATAACCATAAGGAGCATTCACGGAGACCGCGGTATCATCGGGACAATAGGTTGCACCAACAAATTCGCTGCTGCATTCAGAGTTCACGTCAATATAGGCATAACCAAAATGCCTGCGGAACGTGCAATCCGCTGTTTTGAAAAATAATCGAATGGTTTTACCCGCAAGGCCATTCAGGTTAATGGTAACCGGTGTCCAGTTCTTGCACCACACGTCTACTGAATCTGTCTGGCCTGACAGAAAAAAGCCAGGTAGTGGAGATCCATTAGGAAAGAAAGTAAACGATGAGCAGTTTATTACCTCATCATCATCCAGGTTGGTAACGGTCAGCTCTAACCGGGGTTGCTGGTAAGGGGCATGGTTGGGATCCTGGAAAACCACGGCATAGTGATAGATCAGGGAATATGTATTCCTGTTGGATGGAATAGTGAATGTATAAGAAATGCCCTCGGCTTCGGTACCACCCAGGTTGTTTCCCAGTCTTACCGAATGTCCGCTCCCATTGGGACACAGAACCGGGAAGTTCCCAAACTGATCTACAGTCCCGCCATCGACCGGCCTTGAGTACATTGTGTGTCGATTTGGTATCGGGCCACTAGAAAATAGCGAGATCTGGTTCTGTCCATTTATGGCTGCGGTGGATCCCACATAACAGGTCCAGCCATTGAAATTTCCCTGTTCAAAATCGATATTGCGGGGACAATCCTGTGCCTTGACTTTTTCTACGATCAGGAATAGCAGGAAAAACACCCCGGTTTTCAAGGGTTGACTTAAAGAGGTATGGAAAAAGCCTGGCCTGCTCACTCCCGTTAATTGTCTCTAAAGTTAATGACTTAATGCTGATAAAAACGAGTTTCCTTCGGGCCTGGTTGCCCCTCTGTTTATCATCACAGGCTCAGATCTTGAAACCCAGCGTTACCAATACATTTCCACCTGTTTGCCTGATCGATGCCCCGGTGAAATTCCCGCTCCGGAGCCTGTACGGGTAATGAATATCGTTCCCGATCATGTGTACATAGGCCAGGTCCAGAAAAAGACCCTGGTGACGATATCCGAGGCCCCCGCTAATCTGAAATTTATTCCCGCGCGCACCCTGGATGTTTTTATAGGGATTACCATAATACGCAGCACCCAGCCGCGCCATGATCGTAGTGAATTTTAATTCACCACCTGCTTTAAAATTAAAAGCCCCTTTATAAGCATTATCGATGGCGCGGTTCAGCGATTTCAGGTAAGTTTTGGTTGATTGACTGTTATCGCTTTCGGGGTCTGTAGTAAAAAAAGAAGCTTTGTAATTCACGTACTCAATGTCTGCCGTCAGGAATCCTTTTTGTTTCCGTACATCTTCAGTTTCACGTAATACATATGAAGCACTTCCCATTATCCGGTACGGAGTCACGAGCCCATATTTAAATTCCGCATCTTCTCCATTTGTAAAAATATCGGAGCTCTGGGTCAGCAATCCTTTATAAGTCTCCGTGTGCGTAGTCACAAAAGCATTATACCTGTCAATAAGTGAGAACCAGGTTGGAGAATGGATGGCAAGTCCCAGCCGGATCCTCTCAACCGGTTTATATATCACCCCGGCTTTCAGGTTAATGCCCGCCCCTTCTGTCCAAAGGGATTCCTCGATACTTGCGAAATCGAAGTTATTTGCAGTATTACCCATCAGGTCTGCTTCGGTGAACTTTCCCTCCTTTGTGTAATAAAGTATGGGTATTCCCAGGGCGGCGCCCATATAGAATTTATCCTGGTAATTCATGGCACCGGCAATAGCTATTTCACTGATCCCGCCCCTGTTTCTAACGGTATTTTCCTGGATAAGACCTGTAGCGATCGGCGATCTGGTTTGAAATTGATAATTCCCAGAGCTTCCTCCTGCAATCGTGTCTATCCAATAGGTATTGAAAGCCAGACTGGTCCCGAAAGGATAATTGCTGGCTACGCTATTCGCATCCTTGTCATTGTTATCCTGTATCTCTTCAAGGAATTTTTGCGAGTAAGAACTTTGGTTATTCATGCCACGGTAAAGAAGATTATTTCCAAAATGCGCAGTTTGATTGATACCAACGCTGATAGCAACACCCCTTAATTTCCTGTCTTTTTTATTCGTTCCCGCACCCAACACCACTCCAGAGGTTCCAAACGCAAAACCATATCTTTTTTTCTGCTCTGTCCTCGCATAATAAGTGGCCTTGTTATTAATGAAATTAAAACCAGGTGTTAAAACAAGATCACTTGTTTTGTAAAACCCCAGCCCTGCCGGGTTCGTAAAACTTGCTGAGAGATCACCGCCCAATGAGGTCATGGCTCCGCCAATGGCCTGCTGGCGGGCGGTTCCACTGGAATTGTACCAGGAAAAACGAAGGGCATCAGCGGGTTCCTGCGCGTTTAATTGAATAGCGGACAGGAATATGAATAGTGTAAATATTTTTTTCATTCAATTCAGTTTGATTGATGAACAATAGGATTTCACCCGAAACTAAAGTTGGTCTGTATCAACCAGGTATTAAAACTTCCTCACGGGTGCACTGCTTCCGCTACTTGAATTGGACGAAGAAGAACTACTACCGGAATTATTGTTTGAACTGGTATTACTGTTCCCCGGGGAGGTATTGTTCTTATTGCCTCCGCTATTGAAAAGATCCCGGAGCAGGTTGCCAGAATTGCCATCTTCATTTGACCGGGTATTATTTCTTGGAGCTGTATATGTATTATTAGTTGATCCTGTAGCATTCCTGGGTGAAGTATAGGTTTTTGTATTACTCACAGCAGGCTGTGGGTTATACGTAGCCAGGTTCACCTTTCTAGGAGCGGAATAAACAATAGCTTTTGGATTACTGCCAATATTGCGATAATAAGGATTGTAATAATAATTCCAATACGCATAGGGTGTCCAGGAATTCTGGCATTGGCAACAGGAATAATAATTGTAGCTATATGTCTTCCGGTAATAGTACGGATCATCCAGATCATTCCAGCGGTAACGGTTGCGGACCTTCATGCGTAGGTAATGGTCTTCATAATCTTCATAGGTGGCGTGTTGGTCTTCCCGGGTTTCTTTTTTTACATGCTCTTCTTCAGGCCGGGTTGGAGAGAAATAAACATCGTCGGGTGTTTGGCCGGATTTGTAAGCGGTAGTACAATTGCTAAAGATGATCACGAATAATGCCAGGGGTAGAATGGAGGACTTCATGGCGAATGTTTTAGGTGCCCGCCTGCTTGCGTTTTCATTTTTCCAGTTAGCATGCCCGGACGGGCAGGGTTTAAAAATGAAGTTACTTACTTTTGCGCAACCTTGGTTGCACTACCAATTCAATCACAAAGATTTTGCCGTTAACTGGTTTTATTGCGCTGATCGGTGTTAATTAAAATTGAAAGTTGATGGTTACTGGGTTGCTTGTTGCTGGTTGTTGGATACTGGTTACTGGTTATTGGTTGTGGTCGATGGTAATTCATTCCTGGTTTTCGTAGCTGGAGTTTTTTAAACCTTTAAAGATTAAGTGATGAGCTGCAAAAACCTTGAAATTTGCGGGTTAGCGGATCAGCTGGTAGTGGACATCCATTCAAATGACTTTTGACAAAGCCGCCAAATGGGTCAAATGATGAAACTATTGATCACCTTGAAACGCTTTTAAATACTAAATCGCTAACAGACGAATTATTATATACTGACTTACACAGCAGGTTGAATAAACTGGGTAAAAAAATAAATCTATTCATAAAAAGCGTTTCAACCACAGACCGGGAACCAGACTAACCAACAACAAGAAACCAGCAGCAAGAAACCAATAACTAATGAGTAAAGCGATCACGTCAAGAGCCACAGACTATTCTCAATGGTATAACGATCTGGTCATTAAAGGCGAGTTGGCAGACTATTCCGCTGTAAGAGGCTGCATGATCATTAAACCCTATGGATTCGCGCTTTGGGAAAATATGCAGAGTGGGTTGGATAAGATGTTCAAAGAGACCGGGCATCAGAACGCGTATTTTCCCCTGTTCGTTCCGAAAAGTTTCCTGGAAAAAGAAGAAGGGCATGCCGAAGGTTTTGCAAAGGAGTGCGCCGTGGTCACGCATTACCGGCTGAAGGCAGATCCTGATGAAAAGGGTAAACTTATTGTAGACCCGGAAGCGAAATTGGAAGAAGAGCTGATCATTCGACCCACGAGTGAAGCGATCATCTGGAATACCTATAAAGATTGGATACAGAGTTACCGTGATCTACCTATACTGATCAATCAATGGGCTAACGTGGTCCGTTGGGAAATGCGAACCCGGTTGTTTTTGCGTACGACTGAATTCTTATGGCAGGAAGGTCACACGGCTCATGCATCAGCGGAAGAGGCGGTCGAAGAGGCTGAAAGAATGTTGGACGTGTATGCCACTTTCGCCGAAGAGTACATGGCAGTTCCGGTGATACGCGGCGTAAAAACGCCTAATGAGCGCTTCGCTGGCGCTATTGATACTTATTGCATCGAGGCATTAATGCAGGATGGAAAAGCGCTGCAAGCCGGTACATCTCATTTTCTGGGTCAAAACTTTGCAAAAGCATTTGATGTGAAATTCCTCAGTAAGAATAATCAGCAGGAGTATGTCTGGGCTACCAGCTGGGGTGTTACTACGCGGCTGATAGGTGCGCTTGTAATGGTGCATAGTGATGATAAAGGATTGGTACTTCCGCCCAGGATCGCCCCACTGCAAGTGGTCATTGTCCCCATTTACAAAGGCGAAGAACAAAAAGAGAAGATCGGCAATAAAGTAAAGGAGATAATGGACCAGTTGAAAGAAAAAGGTATCCGAGTGAAATATGATGATAGCGACAATGCACGCCCCGGGTGGAAGTTCGCCGAGTATGAATTGAAAGGTGTGCCGGTCAGGTTAGCACTCGGAGCGCGCGATCTTGAGAAAGATGAGATCGAGATCGCCCGGCGCGATACCGGCGAAAAGAAAACCATCCCGCTGGCTGACCTGGTGAACCACATTGATCGATTATTACCAGCAATTCAGCAAAACCTTTTCGACAGGGCCCGGGTTTACAGGGATCAAAATATTACGGCAGCGAATAGTTGGGATGAATTTGAAAAATTACTGGATAATAAAGGAGGGTTTATTTCAGCTCACTGGGATGGAAGGGCGGAAACTGAAGAAGCGATCAAGGAAAAGACCAAGGCTACTATTCGTTGCATTCCTCTAAACAATAAGCAGGAAGAAGGGAAATGCATACTTACCGGGAATCCTTCAAAGGAACGGGTGTTGTTTGCAAGAGCATATTGATTGTATTCTGTTCTGTTTACTTCCATTTAAACTAATATATGAACACAGGGAACCAAAACCAAAATTCTTCATTATTTGATCTCCACATTAACCAGGAATCGAAGTATCATTTGCTTGAAACAGCAAAATGGACAAAATTCCTCGCGATCGTCGGGTTTATTTTGATCATCCTGATGATCACTTACGGGATCTTCATGTCGTTTATCATTGAGGACAGGATAACCGGAATGGAACAGGATCTTGGGCAAAATTTCCCGGTGGGGATGTACCGATCGATCATCCTGGTGTATACGGTCGTATTTGGGATCATTTATTTTTTCCCCTGTTTATTTACTTTGCGATTTTCAAATCACATGCGAACTGCATTCCAGTTGAACGATCAAACTAAACTTACCCTTGCGTTCAGGAATTTAAAAGCAACAGCTCGTTATTTGGGGATCCTGACCATAGTAGCGCTTGTTTTTTTATTGGTGGCAGTGATTTTTTTAATCGTATTCTTCATTAATATGCCGGATATCTCAACCGTTAATGGTTGACAGGTAGAAAAGTTGACTTGTTACTAAGTAAACCGCTTTTCAACTTTTTAATCTTTCAACTTATCAACTTTCCTGGCATTCCATTGAAAAATTATTTGCTCACCCAGTAAACTGGATTTACTTTTAGGTGATGTTCTGCAAATAGCCAAAACCAAAACATGGATCAGCATATTCCAGAGAGTTCCCAGCAACCCATCTTTGATCTGAACGTGGATGAAATAGCCAACCGTAATTTATGGGGAGCAGCGGGCTGGGCAAGATTCCTGTCAGTTGTGGTTTTTATAGGGATTGCCCTCGTTATTATTGCCTTTCTTAGTTTAAGATCACAAATAACGGCTACTCTTTCCCGGTTCATACCCGGCATGGATGGAATTGGGTTTGCTGTAGGCTTATTGGCAGCGGCGGTGGGGATTGCGGTCATCCTGTTTTATTTTCTTATCAATGGCGCTATCCTGGTCAGAAAAGGGTTACTGAATAAGGACCAGTCGAGCTTTAATAACGGTTTAAGCTCCATGAAAAATTATTTTATCATGTATGGAGTGGTCGCGATCATCACGATCATTCTTACAATACTCGGTTTATTTGTCAAATAGCACAGTATGCAAACGGACAGCCATTCTCCCGCAATATTTGAGCTCAGGATCGACGAGACCGCCAAGCATCATTTGCTGACCATGGCTTCCTGGGGCCTGATCATTGGGATCGTGGCGATCATAAAATATATTTTGTCAGTGATCGAGTATATTCAGACAAGGAACCGGGTGAATTATCAATTCGGTGATATTACAGTTTCAACCGAACGTAACAACCTGGGGGGAATGATCTTTACGATCTCCATTGGTCTCCTGGTCAATTATTTTTTATACCAATTTTCCAGCCTGACAAAGAGAGGGATTACTAACCTTAGCCAAGTTGACCTGAATCGGGGTTTTGCAAGCCTGAGAACGTATTTTGCTATCATTGGAGTGCTGATCATTATTGCATTATGCCTTGGTACGCTTGGTATTTTAATGTCTGGTATGAACTTAACTAACTAATTAGCTTAATTTCATTTTTAAACTAAAACTGTTAATATGGAACAGCAACCTCAACCTTCTTCGCCTTTATTCCAATTGAATGTAGATGCCAATACCGGTTACACCCTGAGAAGCGCCGCGTCTTGGGCTAAAATATTAGGGATCCTTGGGATCATTTTTGGTCTTTGCTTTATTGGGATGGGTATACTCATGCAAAATACCATGAATCAAATGGGTGGAGCTTTTGATGAATACAAGTACAGGGGGAGTGCCAGTATGATGGGTAATGTGGCGATGATCATGTACATTTTAATAGGAGTGATTACCATGATCGGGTCATTGTTCGCACTGAGTTTCGGAAACCGGGTCACCACAGCCATCAGGACTAATGATCAGAATACGTTGCGTGCAGGATTTGCCGGCGTGCGCAATTATTTTGCTTACTGGACTATTTTGATGATCATCGGGCTGTTGATTCTTATTATTGGATTGGCAACCGGGGCTTCATCCGGATTATATTCCTGAATCTTAAAGTTGAAAAGTTGACTAGTTAATAAGTTGAAAAGATAAACCTTTGTCAGGCCCTGAGCTTTGGAGGGGTCAACTTTTCAACTGAAGAATGCAGCTTATTTTATTTAGTAGATAAGTAATTATAGTCTTTTAACAATACTTCGAGAAATTCGAAAGGGGATAAGTTCGTTTTGATATTCAGGTGAGAACGGATCTTGTCACTGGCAGCAATAGCCATATTTAAATCCCCTTTTTTTCTCGCGGTCTCCAGGATTCGTTTAATTGCATTGATATCCCGGTCACTCAAATGCATGATCTCTGGAAAGGTTGGCACATAATTATCCGCCACCGCTATAAATACAGTATCCTCGATACTTCCTTTGGGTTGATTCCGGATCAGGATTGTTTTTGCCAGGATATCTCCCAAACGCTGCCCTTTGCGGGTTGAAACAACTAAGATCACATCGGCGATCAGTAATAATACTGAGCCGATCAGTGCTCCTAATAATTCTTTATTAAAAAATATCAATACATTCAGCAGGATAATGATCAGTACCATCAGGTCGGCCGTACGGATCAGCCAGCGAATCAGGAATTGTCCGATTGATGGCCTCCCCCCATTCTCATTAACCACCTGCAGACCCATGATCTTTTTACCAAGGCTTTGTCCATTCATCGTGATCTCGCATACCGGGTGGTAAATGAACAGTGGCATCATGAAAATGATCTGGAGAAAATGGCGGTTATATTGAGTGTCAATATCAAATGGGTTTTGACCCCGGATGATGGACACATAGATCAATTCCGCGATCTTAACGTAAAAGAAAAGTATCAGGACATCCAGTGCCCAGGCGAGCAAACGCCGGTAAAATTCCGGGATCTCAAACTCAAGATCTATATTAAAATTAGTAGGAATGCGAACTACACTCATCCGCTATTCTTTGATTAATATTGCAAGGGTGAAACTAATTTATTTTTCCCGAAAATGCCGTTGCAGGGGTTATATGCAGCACCGGGTGTTTCTCAACCTGCGACACGAAAGCGTAACGTCACCAGCGAACTGAATATTTTTACATAAGTAAAGAATAAATCCACCCAGTTTGAGAGAAGCCCTTTTTATAAAGAAGAATAAAGACCGCTGGGAAAAGATCCAGCAACAGCCTCCGGATGATGCGGATGAAATGGCCGCTGATTTTACACAACTCCTGGACGACCTCGCTTATGCCAAAACTTTCTACCCGGGAAGCCAGGTAACGCAGTTCATCAATAGCCAGGCATCACGCATTTATCTTTCCATTTATAAGAATCGGAAAGAAGAACATAACCGGTTGGTAACTTTCTGGAAGTATGATGTACCACTCACGGTTCGAAAGCATCATGGCATCATGGGTTTTTCCTTTTTGCTGTTCATTCTTTTTTTTGCAGTTGGATATTTTTCTTCCTCAAATGATCCGGGGTTTGTCCGTGACGTGTTGGGAGATGATTATGTGGACATGACAGAAGAAAACATTGCTGAAGGAAATCCCCTGGGAGTTTACAGCCGCGGGAACGCAGTCTTATCCTTCCTGGGAATAATGATCAATAATATCAAAGTCTCGTTTATCTATTTTGTAAGAGGACTATCTTTTGGAATTCTTACTATGAGTTCCCTGGGTAAGGAAGCAATCCGGCTGGGTGCATTTGAACAAATGTTTTTTTCGAAAGGGTATGGATTGCAATCCGTCTTGGGCGTGTTGATACATGGATTGCTGGAACTGACCGCCATAATAATTGCCAGTGGTGCCGGAATCGTGTTGGGTAAGAGCGTTTTGTTTCCCGGTACTATAAGCCGGATCGATTCCTTAAAACAGGGAGCGAAAGATGGATTGAAAATCGTAGTAGGATTGGTGCCTGTTTTCATTGTCGCCGCTTTCTTTGAAGGGTTTGTCACCCCGCTTTACCGGATGCCCATTGCGCTCAATATTTCGTTATTGGCGTTATTCTTATTATTCATCGTCTGGTACTTCCTCATTTACCCGATCAGGATGGAAAAAAGATTGTCGTTGCAATTAAATGAAGAGGAGGTATAATGAAAGCCAGGTTGAGATATCTAGTACTGTTCATTGCCTTTTCTCACAATATCATTGCGCAACAGGATACTGTGATCGAGCCTGTAAACGAGACCTACGATGCTTCCTATGATGAGGAGGCAAACCAGGAGGACCGGGGAGAAATATTTCTGTCAGCAAATAATATGAGTGATTCCCTTGTTCACCGGAAACTCCCCGACAGCCTGGTCAGGAAAATGAAGGAAGATGACGATTTCTGGTATGCAAATGCGAACATCCCTAAAATAAATTTAAAAAAAGAGTCTAAGAAACCGCTTACCATGCGGCCTTGGTTCCAAACCCTTTTATGGGTGGTCATTATTGTGGGATTTGCATCGTTCCTGATCTGGTACCTGGCGGGTAACAACATTGGATTGTTTAAAAAGAAAAGAACATTCATTGATGAACCTTCTGTTGAAGAAGAGTTGAGTACAGAAGACCTTTTCGCGATCAACTATCAGCGGGAGATCGCCAAGGCCGTGGGCCAGGGTAATTACCGGCTGGCGGTTAGGTTGATGTTCCTTCGCCTGCTAAAGAACCTTGCCGAAAAAAATATCATTGAATACAGGCAGGGCAAGACCAATTTTGATTATCTCCAGCAATTGCAAACTACAGGCTATTACCCTGATTTTTTCCGGATCACAAGAAATTACGAGTATAGCTGGTATGGGCAATTCGAAGTTGGAGAGGATAAATTTGTCCTGATCAAAAAAGAGTTTGACCACTTTGAAAAGCGATTATACCGTTGAGTAAGCAGATCCCATATATTTTGGTGGCAATACTGGCAGCTTCTATCATTGTCCTATTTATAACGGGTAGCAGCAACCGCAATCGAAAATTTGATCCTCGAATCACTTTGCGGAATCGAGATAAAATACCTTACGGTACTTACGTTGCGTATCAAAACCTGAAATCAATTTTCCCGGGATCGAAGGTTTTTCGCAATCGAAGAGCTCCCGGCTATTGGGATTCGCTGGATACATATGGTTCGGGCCAGGTCTATATCTCCATCAGTCACCGATTTCTCGCTTCCGAGGAAGAATTTCAAAAACTACTCGATTTTGTGGAGAGTGGCAATGATGTGTTCATCAGCGCCAGGTATATTTCCGCAGATGTTGAAAGGACGCTCAGCTGCACGACGACTTCTTTTGAGCTGAATGTATTTACGGATGGAGGCGCTGAAAAAATGGAGATCATGTTGAACAACCCGCCATTCAGGAACAGGAATAAATATTATTATCCCGGTAAAAAATTCAATACTTATTTCAGTACCATTGATACCAGCATCACCCGGGTACTGGGACATGATGAAAGCGGCCATCCCAATTTCATTCAGATGAAACGGGGGAAAGGAGATCTTTTTCTGCACCTGGAGCCCCTTGCGTACTGCAACTATTTTTTACTCCACAGGGAAAATATAAGTTATTATGAACAGACCCTTTCCATGCTGGATGCAGATGCAGAAAAAATTGTTTGGGATGATTATTACCTGTACAAGCGAAGCCATTACGATCGACCGGAAAACAAGCGATCCTGGCTGGCAGTACTATTTCGTTACCCCGCTTTAAAAGCAGCCCTATTGACCGCTATTTTCACACTGTTATTATATGCTATACTGGAAATGCGGAGAAAACAACGCATGATACCGGTTGTATTGAAGCCCAGGAATGATTCGATGGATTTTGCGAAAACCATTGGTCGCCTGTATCATGATAAAGGAGATCATAAGAATCTCTCTAAAAAAATGGCCGCTTATTTCCTGGAGCATGTACGAAATAGGTATAAATTGACTACGGTAAACCTGGATGAGGAATTTATCCGGAATCTTCGATTCAAAACAAATGTGGAAGAACACGAGATCCGGGGGATCGTGTCATTTATCAAATACCTGGATGATGTACCGGCGATCAATCAGAAGGAATTAATCGATTTTCACAAACAACTGGAAGGGTTTTATAAAAAGGGATAAAAATGCAGGCCCCAAAGTTTTTATTTGGACCAGCTTTCCACTAATCAAAAGTGACTGAAACTATAAAATTAGGATCATGGAAGAACAGATTTTTCAGCAACGGACCGATCTATCTGCTTTGAATGAAGCCGTAATGTCTATCCGGAACGAGATCAAGAAAATCATCGTAGGACAGGATGAGATGGTGAAACTGATCATCACGGCTCTGCTCGCGGATGGACATGTGCTGATCGAAGGTGTGCCTGGTGTGGCAAAAACCTTGACGGCAAAGCTTGTAGCAAAAAGCGTAGATGCCGGCTTTTCAAGGATACAGTTCACCCCTGATCTAATGCCGTCTGATGTATTGGGTACGCCGGTATTCAACCCGGGCGAATCCAGCTTTGAATTTAAGAAAGGCCCTGTGTTCAGCAATATAGTGCTGGTGGATGAGATCAATCGTGCACCGGCCAAGACACAATCGGCATTACTAGAAGTAATGGAAGAAAGGCAGGCAACTATTGATGGCAAAACCTATCCCATGGCTTCCCCGTTCATGGTCCTGGCCACGCAAAATCCTATAGAACAGGAAGGAACTTATCGCCTGCCAGAAGCCCAGTTGGACCGATTTCTATTTAAAATTATTGTGCCTTATCCCAATGAAAAGGAAGAAATGACCATCCTTACACAATTTCACAACATGGGCAATACACCCGTAATGGACCTGGTAAAACCGGTCCTGCCTGGACAGCAAGTCATCACCTTGCGGCAACAAATAAAAACACTGATCATCGAAGAAAAATTATTACAATTCATTGCGAAGCTGATCTACCAGACCCGGAATCATAAATCAATTTATCTGGGTGCTTCGCCCCGGGCTTCGCTTGCCATTATGAATGCATCAAAAGCAATGGCGGCCATGCAGGGAAGGGATTTTGTAACTCCAGAAGACATACTTGATATTATAATACCTGTTTTACGACATCGCGTAATCCTCTCGCCTGATAAAGAAATGGAAGGAATTACCGAAGATGAGGTGATCAGGCAGATCATCCAGAGTATGGATGTGCCTAGATAGGATTCAGGGAATAGTAAAATAGTTAATAGGAGAATACGATTTACGTCTCACGATTCACGTTTCACGGTCATGATCAAATCCTTTTATCTAAATAAGCTCGTTTACTACATCGCCGGTGCTGCAGCAGTGATTTTCGCGCTAAGCTATTTCTGGCCGGCCTTATTTCGGTTTGGACAACTGATTCTATTATTGTTGGGTATCGCGATAGTAATTGATACCATTTTACTCTACAGCACCACTCGTGGAGTTCATGCAAAACGCGATGCCCCTGATCGATTCAGCATTGGGGATCTGAACAAAGTGGAGTTGTCAATTATCAACCATTATGCATTTCCAATCCGTGTGAGTGTTATTGATGAATTACCTGTTCAATTCCAGGAAAGAAAATGGTTAAAACGGGCGCGCATCCAGCGAAACGAAAAAGAAAGAATTGAATACAGCTTACGACCAACGACCAGGGGGGAATATGTTTTTCATAATATCAATGTATATGTCCATGCCCCGCTGCAACTGGTAAAAAGAAGATATACTTTTCCCGCTGAGCAAATAGTAAAGGTTTATCCTTCGTATATCCAAATGCGCCGATACCAGTTGCTTGCCATTGCTAATCGTTTGCAGGAAGTAGGCGTGAAACGAACCCGGAAACTGGGACATAGTATGGAATTTGAGCAGATTAAGGAATACGTGCGAGGAGATGATTACCGTACGATCAACTGGAAGGCCACCGCCCGCAAATCGGGGTTGATGGTAAATAATTATACCGATGAAAGGAGCCAGCAGATCTACTGCCTGATTAACAAAGGACGGGTAATGAAAATGCCCTTTGGCGGTATGACCCTTTTAGATTATGCGATCAATGCGTCACTGGTACTTTCAAATGTTGCCCTGGTGAAACAGGACCGGGCCGGCATAATCACTTTTGAAAAAAACATAGATACGTTTCTGGCTGCTGACAAGAAGCCCACTCAAATGAGCCTGGTACTGGAAACGCTTTATCGACAGCGAACCGAATTCCTGGAATCAGACTTTGAAAAACTTTTTTCCGTTATCAGAAACCGGATCACCAATCGGGGCCTGCTGGTCCTGTTCACCAATTTTGAATCTCTCGAGAGCCTGCAGCGGGAAATGCCTGCATTGAAAAAAATGGCAAAGTACCATCTGCTCCTGGTAGTCTTTTTTCAAAATACGGCGATTAAGGAGTTATTGGAGAGGAAGGCAGTGGATATCGAGGAGATCTATATTAAGACCATTGCAGAAAAATTTGCTTTTGAAAAACGATTGATGGTCAAAGAACTTCAAAAGAATGGGATCCTTTCAATACTCACCTCACCCGAGAATCTTACAGTAAATACGGTTAATAAGTATTTGGAGTTAAAGAACCGGATGTCTATTTAATCTATAGTGAATGGTGGATAGTCAATAGGCCGATTCCCACCCTGTTTTTTCATAGCTAATTTCTTATTCCTTATTTCTTATTTTCCTGATTCTTTCCTACGATATTTGGAGCTCATGAGTAAGGCCAGAAAATCATTCGAAGAAGGACAGGTATTATTGATCAACAAGCCTCTCAATTGGACATCTTTCGACGTCGTAAGGAAGATTCGAAACCTAATTGGAGTCAAAAAGGTAGGCCATGCCGGAACCCTTGACCCGCTTGCTACTGGCTTATTGATCATTTGCACCGGCCGTTTCACCAAAAAAATAAATGAATACATGGCTCGTGAGAAAGAGTATATCGGCACATTCACCCTGGGGGCGACCACGCCGACGTATGACCTGGAATCAGCACCAGCAAATTTTAAGGGATATCAATTTTTGGAAGAGGTCTTCATATTAGATACGGCGAAAAAATTCGTTGGTGAGATCGATCAGGTACCCCCGGCACATTCAGCTATAAAACAACAGGGAAAAAGAGTTTATGAACTAGCGCGGTCAGGTAAAGCAGTGATCATGGAGCCACGAAAAGTATTAATCAGCGAGTTTGAGATAAATAAAATTCACTTACCCGAAGTTCATTTCCGGGTGGTCTGCTCCACTGGTACGTATATCAGGAGCCTGGCCAATGATTTTGGAAATGCATTGGGAGTTGGAGCTTACCTAAGCAGCCTGTGCCGGACCCGCATTGGTGAATTTCAATTAAAAGATGCAAGTTCCATCCAGGAATTTGAGCACGATATCCACGGAGCTACGGAATAACCGGGGGTAACACCCGCCTGGTTAGCGCCTGTCGGGTAGCGATAAAACCGTGCAGCGATCATAAAATAAACGGATACCCGATACTTACTTGCAGTTTCCCTTTATGTGGCTTCCAATTATAAAACCACTTGTTTTGAGCAATAATATTTTCCGGGCTTGGATCTTTAGCTTTATAGGAATAGTCAAACCGGATAATAAAAAAATCAAAATCGATTCGTAAGCCTGCTCCCACACCAATGGCCAGGTCATGAAACAGGCGATTGAAATTAAAAACCTGTTCGGGGGTACCCGCTTGCTTTTTCAAAAACCACACGTTGCCTATATCGGTGAACAAGGCACCATTCAAATCCGCTCCTCCAAGCTTTGTAATAGGAAAACGAAATTCCAGATTGGTTTCCAATTGAACATCTCCAAATCGCTCGGGATTATACTTAAAGCTATCAACAGTGGCACCTGGTCCCAGTTTGCGAAGGCCCCATGCCCTCATGCTGTTGGGTCCTCCCGCGAAATATTGTTTAAAGAAAGGCAGAGCAAACTTTTTCTGAGGATGTACAGTAGAAATGAATTCATACCCTACTCCCGAAAAAAATCGAAACGCAAGAGCCGATTTTCTGAACTGGAGCTTCAGGGTGTATTCGCCGTCAATTTTTAGAAAACGATAAAGGTTACTGTCAAAGAATTGGCCGGGAATCTGAGAAGTGATCAATCCTGATTTTTCCAAGTTGAACCGAACGTAATTCAGGTTTCTGGCTTTCCCTCCCGATAAAGTATAACCCGCATTGATCGATTCAATAAGCCCATCTGTGAATATGAAACGTAAGGAAGGATTATTGATAAACAGTTGTTGCAGTCCGGCCCTGGGGACCAGGTTGGAATATTCAATATTTGGATACCGAACATTCAAAATCCACCTGTTCCGGGCAATTTCATAACCCCAGGAAGCATTTAGCGAGGAAAGATTATAAAGATCGAACCTTTCTGTATTGCTCGCATTGAACGTAAGGATCGTACGGCCATTTTCTCTTGTTTTACCGCTTACTATTTTCCGGGGTATCATGAGCCTTGGGAAATAAATGTTCTGGCTAAAACCAAATTGCTGTGTTTGAATGAGCCGTCCTTCACCAAGTTCTACCCCGTACCGTATGTTGGTGGAAGATTGATTAGCGGCCCGGCGGAAATTCCTGTTTTGTACACCAAGGTTTACCCCCAGCCCGAATAAACTATTGGCTGCATTTTGATTAAAACTGCCTTCAAGATTGGCCGTAAATGAATATTTTAATGCTGGGGTTAATTTAATATTAAAATCGACTGTATCCTGCCCCCTGCGGGGTAACTGATCAATGGAAGTGATCCGCCATGCTCCCAGGTAATTGAAACGGTTAACAGTCCTGAAATAATTACTTTGTTTATACAGATCGCCTCGCCGGAAATAGATATTACGGGGAAAGATCCGCGGTTTAAACAGGTTTCTGAAAGAAACGATCTTTATACTATCTACCCAATGTTCTTTTCGCCGGGCACTATAAAATGCAGTATCAGCGCTGAATTCCGGGTATACAGTAATATTACCTACATAATATTTTGTCAGTTTACTGCTATCATAGCCCGGCCTCAACCGTATCTCCAGGTTAGCCGTGGGATTTTCCCTTCGTTCCCGGAGTTTTTGCAAGATCTCCAGTTGTTCGAACGGATCAAAAGTAGGCCGCAATAAAGAAACATCAAGGGTATCCCAGAGACCCATCAGTTCATCCCGGCTGAACCGGTAGTATCCCTCGTCACGGAAAAGATTGACCAACCTATCCAATTCAACGGATACTACCCCCTTGGCAAAGGGTTCCCCTTTTTTGAGAAAGGTCTCGTTTATGTTTGCCATGGTCAGTGCCTGCAATTCCGGTTGGTTGCGATGAAAACGATTGCTGTCAATAAGGTTGAAGCTGATGGAATCCATTCGTGTTACTTTACCAGGCGTAACATCGAATTTGACCGTCGTACGGTATTGATCTTTGACAATATCCATCGTTGTGTCGTATGTGATCGTGTCCCGGAAGTAGCCCAGTGAATTCAGCAAGGCCCGCATGAATATGACCGATTTGTCCGCATTGGTGCTGTCATAGCGGGGAGGACGGTTGAGCACCGGGGCATTTATTCTTCCGCTGGAGAATAATTTCCTGACTGTGCGTACCCGGATGCTGTCATCCAACTGGTTGGCCAGCTTTGTTTCCAGTTCATTGCGATCATCCGTTTCTAAATTCCCATGGATGTTAATGTTATATTCGTAGACAAATGGTGTATGAGGCGGATAATTTTTCGGGATCACACCACATGAAACAAGACCCAGGGCCAGTAAGCCGGAGAAGAAAAAGCTGGCGATATTTTTAACTGGGGATTTCCCGGCTGGCATAGAACGACTTAACGTAACAACATGCTTAGTAAAGCGCAGGTCAAATATATTCAAAGTTTAAGCCATAAAAAACAAAGGGAAAGTGAAGGTATGTTCATTGCAGAAGGACCGAAGATCATTCATGAACTCCTGAATGAATACCCTGCTGGTATCAGGCATATCTATGCCACGCGGGATTGGATAAATGACCAGCAGGTTCCGGGCAATATTGAATTGACCGAAGTAGACAGTGCTGGCCTTGAAAGGATCTCCCAGCTGAAAACTCCCAACAAGGTAGTAGCGATAGTCAGGCAATTCCCTGAAAAATCAGCTATTCAGGTCAGGAACCATTTTACTCTCGTATTAGATGCGATCCAGGACCCGGGGAATTTCGGATCAATAATCCGGAGTGCGGATTGGTTTGGTATCACACAAGTCGTTTGCAACCATGAATGTGCTGATATCTATAATCCAAAAGTGGTGCAGGCTACAATGGGTAGTATTGCAAGGGTGCGTGTTATGTACACAAATATTGAAGATTGGTTGCAGAAAAACAAAGACGTCAGGATCTACGGAACAGGTCTGCAGGGAAAGACGGTGAATGAAATAGGTATATTGAAAGAAGGGATCTTAGTAATCGGCAACGAATCGAAAGGTATTGACGAAAAGGTCTTGGAACTGGTAGATGAAGTGATTACGATCCCAAAGAAAGGAAAGGCGGAATCGTTGAATGCAGCGGTGGCGACGGGAATTATTTTGGCGTTTGTTTGTTTGAGAGAATAGTAGGAGCTGCAAATAGTATACTAATTCATTTCTACCCGGATTTTACTGAATAGCACTCTTCTCAGGTCATTATTGTTGTTAATTAAAAAAATGATGATCACTTCATCATCCGGATACCACATCATTTGACTTTCAAAATCGCTTCTTCCTCCGCCTTTGTGGAAAAAGCTGGTATGACGAGTGGTTTTAGTTTTATTCCAACTGTAAGATTCTTTCCCGGGAATATGATCATAAAAGATCTTACTTTCCATATCGATCGGGAGGAAGCGCTGGTCCTGTATCGCGTTTATCCATTTGAATAGATCTTCCACAGTCGTCACGAGATTACCTGGCCCTCTTGCTGCCCACAGATCGTCCTGCGGCTTCATCGGTTGTTTATTTTTATCGTAGCCTGTTGCAAAAGGTTTTGACTTTAATCTTGGCTCCCAGGGGAAACCCGTACTCTCCATTTTGAGGGGTTTAAAAATATTTTCCTGGAGAAAATCTTCAAAGGGTTTGCCGGAAATAATTTCTACAATTGCAGCAAGCATCGAATAGCCTGCATTTGAATACCTGTATCTTTCGCCCGGCCTGGATTCATGACCTGCATCCTTAACGGATTGGATGAAAAGTGTATGTGTTGAATAATTTAGATTGGCGTTTTCTTTAAATAACCCGGAAGAATGAAGCAGGAGGTGATGAATTGTGCAGCTATCCCTTATATCGTTGAACGCTCCAATGTATTTGGATACGGGATCGTTTACATTTGACAATCCCCGCTTTTCCAATAACAACACCAAATAAGCGGTAAACTGTTTTCCAATCGAGGCTACATTAAACAATGTAGCCGGGGTATTTACTTTTTTTTGCTCCAGGTTGGCATACCCATATCCTTTTTTTAATATCGTTTTATTCTTTTGAGCTATAAGGACGGATCCCGAAAAACCACTATCAACATACAAGGTAAACAAACGATCAATAGTCTTATCAATATTCTTTTGTGCAAAGCATGTAGTTTGAAACAGAATCGCACTTATGATAATTGAAAATAGTAAAGAAGATCTTACTCGTTGGTAAATTGTCATGTTTAAATGTATGCTTTCAGAACTTACCAGTAATGTTAAATCAATCCCGCGAAATAATCGCAAGGGTTGTTGACTTACCATCCAAAGTGATTTGTTGAACCCGTGGTATCCAGGCTGTGCGTACTTCTTCCAGACCGGGAACTACATCATGCCATTCCAGGATAAAGATTTTATCATGAAACAAAACGACCCCTGTAGGCGTCCAGGGGACGGACTCTTGGATAATGGTTGTGATCTTCCCCTGTGGGGTTATTCTCAGGACTGAACGACTTCCAGTTGCCGCTACGTAGATCATTCCATTATTGTCAACAAATAATCCCCGGCAATAGGAAGCCGGGTCCCCAGTTGGGAGAATAGGTAATTTGCCGGTGAACCTTGCGATTACAAAGATCTTTCCTTGCATCGTGATCTTACGGATAGTATTTGTATTAGGGTTGCTGCTTTCAGTAATATAGATAGAGCCGTCAGGTCCGATAGTCATTCCGCTAACGAACTCCAGTATCTTGTCACTTACCAAAACGGTCTCTTTTCCTCCAGGAGTTCTTCGGATTATACTGGAAGAGCGAGACCTGGTATCTGCATAATAAATATTTCCATCCGGGTGAATAATGAAGTTGAAGTCAGAGCAGATGATGAGCGCAGGATTGACTCCTCTCTCAGTTACTCTCTCAAAGTATCCGCCAAAATTTTTTTCAGACTCTGCAAAATGTCCCTGCTCATCAATTGCCAGCCAATGAAAGCGGGACGAGGGCATGAAAACGAGTTTTCCATAAGTGTCAATTTTCCAAACACCTTTTCCTGTATCAGTAAAGTAAACCTGTCCGGTTTTGTCAACAACAACTCCTGAACCGGGATGTGCAAACGAGCCGGCTGCCAATAAAAAACACAGCATTAAACAGGTGATTGAACGTTTCATTTTAAATTATTTCTATAAAGTAACCGAAGAACAGTAGGCACCACTTAATAATTTGATGAGATGATGAGAAAACTTGATAAAATACAGTTTGTATAACGTTTTGATAACTTTTTACGTAATCTCACCTAAAATGTATCGCCTTCACCGGCTGAACTTTTCTTACCAATAATGATGGGATCATCAATACTAAAAAACAAACGATCAGTGTACCCAGGCAAACCAAGCCGATCTGCCACCAAACAATTTCCACTGCCGCTTCACTCATATAATAAGCTTCTTCTTTTAGTTTGATAAAACCTGTAGTTTTCTGTAAATACAGGAGCCCGATAGCGAGAAGGGTACCCGTTAAAATTCCAATGATTGTTATCCAGGCCGAATGTCTTAGAAAAATCTTCTGAACCGTCCAATCAGTAGCTCCCACTGCCTTTAGTATGCCGATCATGCGGATCCTTTCAAGCACTAAAACGATCAGGCAGGTGATCAGGTTGATGATCGCTACCGCTACCATGAAACCGATCAGTACATCACGGGTAACATCCTGCATGTTCAACCAGTCGAAAATATTCGGGGAAATATTCATTACACTTACCGTATTCCAGGTTGGAGGGAAGTTTTCGAGGTCATAGATCTCATTCACTTTTTCATCCATATCCCTGAAATCATCCAGGAAGATCTCATATCCGCCAACGGAAGCCTCATCCCAGGTGTTTTCCGTTGTATCCCGGTTCAGGCGTTGGATCAATTTGATATCGCCTACCGCAAATGTGCGATCGTAATCTTCGATACCGGTTTTATAGATGCCGACAATCGTTAACCTGTCAGGTCGGATATTTCCATCAGGACGGATGAAATAGATCAATACCCTGTCATACAGTTTTAGCTTTAATTGACTCGCGGAATGGACTGACAATAATATCTCTCGACTATAACTACTATCATTGAAATGGATAAATCGTCCTTCGCGAATGAATCGTTTTAAATGGTTGGAATCATACCCCGGATCAAATCCCTTGAATAGGACGCCTTCAATATCTTCCTTTGTTTTAAGCATGGCGTATTTTGTCGCAAAGGCATGAATGCTTTTTATTCCAGGTTCCTGTTTGATCCTGGCTACCAGTTCATCGTCTTTTTGAATAGGAGTTTCTTCAGAGATAATCGCTTTTTCAGGTTGTTTTTCCTGGATCCGGACATGTCCCCAGAAGCTGAATACTTTTTCACTTACTGCCCGCTGGAATCCATTCGCCAGGGAAAGAGTCACGATCATTACCATCACGCTTATGATGGTAGCGATCATGGAAAGCCGGATAATAAACCGGGAAAAGGAGCGCGATCCCCCATTTTTTGAGCGACTGAACGCGATGCGATTAGCTATAAATCCTGCAACCTTCAAGATAAATAATAAGTCTTTTTAACCGGTGATACAACAAAATTAAGCTTGCAAAAAGATTTATATTTTATTTGGCCGATTTTTAGCAATTTGTAGCACATGAATACCCGAATGCGGATCCTTTTGACGTTCCACCTTTCATTTTTCACTGCTTTTGCGGTGAACGCTCAAATACCCGATCACATTTACCAATCAAATATTCATTCGGTAAAACTCCACAAATACGGGGACATCTACAGTTATCCGGTTTTGGCGCTCAATGGGAGTGATATGCTGGAACTACATTTCGATGATATGGACGCCGACGTAAAAAATTATTATTACACGTTCCAGCTCTGCAATATGGACTGGATACCAGCCAATATCCCGGCATTTGATTACATCCGGGGTTTTCAAACGAACCGGATCAGTACATACCGGCATTCCTCAATTACATCCAGTCGCTATACTCATTACCAGGCAAACATCCCGGAAAGAAATTCCTTTCCTACACGTTCAGGCAACTACCTGTTGAAAGTTTTCCTGAATGACGATACTTCCAAACTTGCATTTACCAGGCGATTCCTGGTAGTCGATAATAAAACCCAGGTTGCTGCGCAGGTACTACAACCATTCAATGCGAATTTCTTCCGTTCACATCAACGGTTGAATATAGGGGTGAATATCTCCCAGGCGCAGATCAACTTATTTTCTCCCCAGGACATTAAAGTGGTCATGCTCCAGAATAATATCTGGGGCGGAGCACAAGTGATAGATCGCCCATCTGTCAACCGGGGAAATTATTTTGAGTATAGCGATGAGGAATTCACTACGTTCCCTGCCGGAAGAGAATGGAGATGGATCGATCTGCGCAGTACGCGGTTGATGAGTGATCGGATGGAAGCCATGAACAACCGCGGAGATTACCCGCAGGTATATGTAAAACCAGATGGAGAACGCAGGCAACAGATCTATGTTTATTATCGTGACCTGAACGGGATCTTTTCCATAGAGAACCAGGATGGAAATAATCCCTATTGGCAAAGTGATTATGCATTTGTGCATTTCACTTATATCCCACCGGGCAACCAGGCTTACCTGGGCAAGAACATTTACATTTTTGGTGAACTGACCAATTACCGGCCGGATGAAAATTCAAAAATGATCTATAATGAAGAAAAAGGTGTATATGAGAAGACATTATTCCTGAAACAAGGCTACTATAATTATGCATACGTGACCATTCCCGAAAAAGCATCAGATCCCTATACATTAGAATTTACAGAAGGTAATTATTGGGGGACCGAAAATAGTTATATGGTACTAGTTTATTTCCGCCCTTTCGGTGCCCGCGCCGATGAATTGATCGGGTTTACGAGGATCAATTCTGCTTTTCAACGGTAAAGAATATTGAATATTATTGAGTTTTCGAGCATTTTGAGAACACTTCCTTCTACCCAAGCCAATTAAATATTCCCTGCCTGCGTGACGCCCCGCCTGACGCAAAAATTAGTAATTAATGAAGTCGGGCAGGAATCTGCAATATTCAATAAAAAATGGCAGGCTACTTACATCGCACCGCTACAACCGCCTACCCTTGCTACCTTCCGGTCCTGGGGGAGTTCAGCAGGAGCTGGCCGTGTAAGACCTGCCAAGACAAATGTAAGAAAATTCCTCCTTTACAGTTGGTTAAAACTTGTCGGTTTCTGCCTGGATCATCGAGTTGTTAAACGGTTATATTTGCAGCAACCTCAAATAATTATTATGAAATTTTTCATAGATACAGCCAACCTCAATCAAATCAAGGAAGCTCACGAACTCGGAATACTCGATGGGGTAACAACCAATCCATCATTAATGGCTAAAGAAGGAATCAAAGGCAATGATGCTATAACGCAACATTACAAGACCATCTGCGAAATGGTAGATGGAGATATTAGCGCAGAAGTGATCAGCACTACATTCAACGAGATCGTGGAAGAAGGCAAAAAACTGGCGGCCATTCATCCGAATATCGTGGTAAAAGTCCCGATGATCAAAGATGGAGTAAAAGCGATCAAATGGTTTACCGACAATGGCATTCGTACCAATTGCACACTTGTATTTTCAGCCGGCCAGGCCATACTTTGTGCCAAAGCGGGAGCCGCGTATGTTTCCCCGTTCATCGGGCGGATCGATGACAGCGGCTGGGAAGGGGTACAGCTCGTTGAGCAGATCAAGCATATTTATACGGTTCAGGGATACAAGACACAGGTGCTCGCTGCTTCTATCCGTAGTCCTAATCATATTGTGCGATGCGCAGAGGCGGGAGCTGATGTATGTACCTGCCCCCTGGAATCCATATTGGGACTGCTGAAACATCCGCTTACAGATATCGGGTTGGCAAAATTCCTTGAAGACGCTAAGAAGACCGTTTAAGCGTCTTTATTTTTGGATCGTTCCTTTTTCTTTTGTTGTTCTAATATTTCTTCTTTCGTGGGGAGAAATTCAGGGTCCGGTAATTTTTTGATCCAGATGGTCCGTTCTATTGTAACAGCAGGATTTGATTTCAACCTTGCTTTTACAACAACCTTTTCCTGGTTGAAATCAGCCGGAATGAATAATTCATTTCCCTGGAATTCCGCGGTGTTACAGAAAAAGTCTACGTCTTTCGACGTGAGGGGCTGCCAGCGGCCATCAGAAAACTTACCATCAACATTAATATAGTTATGCTGACCTTTCTTTAGGCTGTCGGTATAAAGATGGAAATAAATGCTGTCTACTTTTTGCGCATGAGATGAAACAGCGATTACTAAAATGATAAATAAAGCTAATATCTTTTTCATAAGCTCTGTACAAATGTCGTAAATCAGTTGCAATGGGTACGTTAATTACAAAAAAGAGAGCAGAGAAGTTGCAACTTTATAAAAAACAAAGGCTCTCAAATGAGAGCCCTCGTTTCAATCGCAAAATCTCCCTAGTGTGCATTCACCAGGATCTTCTCGACAGACTGGTTGCCTGTCTCTCTTAAAATTATGCGAATGGTATATAGCCCATCTTTCAGATTGCTTATTTCTATCGTATTGCCTTTAACACTTTCCCATTTACCCACCAATCTTCCATAAGAATCTGTCAGATAAACATTCCTTGTTCCATGCTGGCTATCAAACACAACATTGACCTGCCCATTTCCTGAAGGATTAGGATATACGATCGTCCTGGAGGATTGTCCTTCACCGCGTACTGCCCTGACTTCGCTATACCTTGCTTTATTATCCAGGTCTACCTGTCTTAACCTGTATTGCGAAATCCCCTTATGCGTATTCAGATCTGTAAAGCTGTAACTGATTCGCGAACTGCTATTTCCACCGGGCGCCTGGCTGTTCACGAATCCTACCGTTTGCCATATATTAGAACCAAGGTTCCTTTGAACTGCGAAGCCGCGGTTATTAACTTCTGTTGCAGTTTCCCATCTTAATTGGACAGCCGACATATTTACGCGATCAACAGTAAATGTTCGGAAAGCAACGGGCAGGGGAATGCAATCCGTTGAAGGAAGCACGAACACCCGTGATGCTCCTGAGGCTGAACCTGAAGTTTGAGTGACTACCAGGAAAAGGTCCTGGTTAATGTTAGCTGACGGCACCGATCCATTAATTGATATAGAACTGCTGGCTCCCACCGTGAAAGCCGTAGTATCCCGGATCACAGTATCAATCGCAGGTGTGAAATAACCATCAAAATTCACATCAGCATAAATCCGGTAAAAACCTGAAATGGAGGTAGAGGTATTATTGGTTAGCGTTGCGTTATAACTGAGGTTCGCACAATTGACAAACCCGCTTGCAGAAAGATAGCCGGCTGAATACATGATCCCGCAATTAACGCAGTGTGCCACTTGCGCAAACGCGGACTGACTGGACCAAAGATCGGCAACAACTACCACCGGGGTGCCACATGCAACCGGGAGGGTGGTAACAACTCCTTTTAAAATGATGTTGGCCGATCCATCGGGAAGGGTTTGTCTTTCGACGGAGCCTACTGTGGTCATAGGCACCGTGGGGTCCGGGGGATATGTTGTGATAATTGAAGGAGTAGGTTCATTGTTGTTGATGCCGATGTTCAAGAATTCATTGCCAAGGTCACCGGATTCAGGAGCATGAATAGCGCCGTTCAGCGTTGTTTGACCGTCGACGCACTTAAAATAGTTAGGATAATCAGCCAGTAACCATGCGTGAATAAATATATATTTATTCCCGTTATTATTTAAAATATTAAAACTAACATCAAAGCGGACAGTGCAGGTACTTCCCGTGGAGCCGGTTACAGTCACATTTTGAATAACGATGTTGGATACGGTGCATTGTGCGCCCAGTTTTACCAGGCTGGCAAACATGAAACCCGTAAACAGGCAGAGGCGTAAAAACAATTTCATAGTTTTTTTATTTAATGGTTCAACGATGTGTGTTTAGTGATCAGGTTACGGATATCCGCAGTTTAGAAGGGCAATAGTCATCGAGGGAGATCCAGTAGATCGAGGGAATGTTTTCGAAGAACAAAAAAGCGACCAAAAAAATTTCGCTTTATTTGAAAGGAAAGACTATAAAAAATTTAGGAAGCATGTGGTAACAATTCTACTGACACTTGAGTGATTTTTTTAATAGACTTGGTTAATCTCGATCCGTCTTTTCAAACTGGAGAATGCGTCTGAGTAAATTGATATAGGTGAAATCCCAGAACGTCGATCGGTAACTTTATTACACATTTTTCCTGAAATGTATAACCCGCTCTCGCTGATCAATCCGGTTTTAATGGAAGCATTGCTAAAGGAACCGAGGTTTTTCGTTCGCCAGTATTATGAGCGAGGTAAAACCAGTACTGATATTCCCTTGCTCCTGACCTATTATCATAAAGAAGATGAAAAGGATCCTTTACGGGCGAACCTGCACATGAAACTGTTGAAAGATGATAAGTACCGTTTCTTATATGATTCCGAGATCGGGGATCATCATAAAAAGTTACTGATTGCAGCGACCCAGCCAAAAGGATTCCGCATTTATATAAACCTCCTGCCTAAAAAATGGAAAGCAAGCAACGAACTCCGAAAGAAGCTGGCGGCTTATGCGAAAAAGCATTTTCAATGGTGGCCAGGAGAAGGACCGGTAAACGTTCGCCTCCAGTTGCAGGACCTGTATGGTCAATTATATTTGTTAGTGAATTGGCAGGGACACCGGGCCGAGATCCTATTGGATAACGTTGAAAAAACGGACGAAAATGTGTTATGATATTTCCTTTAAATCGACTTTAAAGACTATTGAGGAATTATTTCCCGGTTTGAAGATCGATCCTCAACTTAAGATGGACTTTGACAATATCCATGTCCTGGCCCAGGCTTTTTCCAAAAACCCGGTTGTGATCTTTGCAGATAATAGCTACCAATTAAAAAATTTTGAATGGGGTGTGATCGCGGATTATATGAACAGTCCTGAAAAGATTAAACAGGGACGCCAGTGGATGTGTAATGCACAAAGCGAAAAGATACTGGGTGATAAACGTTCTTACTGGCACCGGATCAGGGGAGATCGTTGCCTCATCCCCGTTTCAGGGATCTATGAACATCGCGAGATAAAAGGCTGGAAAAACAAGGTTCCTTATTTTGTTCAGATCAGGGAGCGCCCGATTTTTTGCTTACCCGGCCTCTATCATTATTCCCCTGTTCCTGATCCTGAAACCGGAGAAGCTATCGGAACGTTTACCTTGATCACGCGGGCAGCTAATTCCATTATGCGATTGATCCATAATGGGGGATCCAATGCATTCCGGATGCCATTATTTCTGACCGAAGAATTAGAGAAGAAATGGTTGCTCCCGGACTTAACCGATCCTGAAATAGCGGAGGTCCTGGATTTTGAATTTCCATCAGAAGAATTATCATATCACCCGGTATTTACAATTCGGTCTTCTAAACTCCGTCCGGATGAGCAACCTAAGACAGCAGCTTATGAATGGAAAGACCTGCCGCCGCTGATTTGATAAATTATTCATTTTAGATCCAGGATTTCGATCATAAGGAGTAGTTCTTGGAGTTGTTTGAGGAGGGTTTCTTTTCCTGCAATCAATTAATAAACGAGCTGCATGTTTTGTCCGAATGAACTAAATTGCAAATCCTCAATTAATATTTCAGACATGATAAGGATTTCTGGTTCCCTACTCCTATCCATACTCATCTTATCTGCAAGTGCACAAAAAGCATATACCAGTAAGGATTACGAAAGAGCCGAAGGCATGATGGGCTATAGCATCCAGCAATACATTGACCGAATAACTCCGAATCCAAACTGGTTGCCGGATGATCGGTTCTGGTATCGCGTGTTAACGCACGAGGGAAGTGAATTCATAATGATAGATCCCGCCAGGGGAACACGTACAACCGTTTTTGATCATAAAAAGCTGGCTGCTGCAATTTCAGCAGCGACCGGTTATACTTACCAGGCATCCATGCTGCCCTTTCAAACCTTTACATTTTCTGCAGATGCGAGTACTATCCATTTCCGTGCAGAAAATAAATCCTGGAAATACGATCTGAAGAATAGTATACTTACTGCCGATACGGGCTGGCAAACACCTGCTGCGACTCCTGCGCGCAATCGCGGGTTGGAAGTACTCTCACCGGACGGCAGTAAAGCTGCCTTTATCAAAGACCACAATCTTTGGGTACGGGATGTGAAATCGGGCGAAGAAAAACAATTAACGACAGATGGGATAAAAGACTATGGTTATGCTACCGATAATGCAGGGTGGAGGGGAAGTGACCGGCCAATTCTTCGTTGGTCACCCGATTCAAAAAAGATCGCCACATTCCGGCAGGACCAGCGGAAAACCGGGGAAATGCACCTGGTGTCAACCAATGTTGGCCACCCTAACTTAAAATCCTGGAAATATCCTTTACCGGGTGATAAGGATGTGACGATGATTGAACGCTGCATAATTAATGTAGATGAACCGAAGGTCATTTTTTTTAAAATGGATCCCGACCAGCATCGCGGTACGCTCAGCGATGATATCTCAAGCAGCGGTACGTTTGATGACGTGGATTGGAACCCTGACGGAACGGAGCTCGCTTTTGTATCAACTTCCCGCGATCACAAAAATGAAAAACTCCGCATCGTCAACACGCTTACAGGCGAGATCCGGGAAGTTTTTGAGGAGACTGTTAAAACGCAATATGAATCTGGCCAGGGTGCAATTAACTGGAAATACCTTCCGAAAACCAATGAGTTTATCTGGTATTCAGAACGGGACGACTGGGGGCACCTGTACTTATATGACGCTACAACCGGTAAATTAAAACACCAGATCACAAAAGGCAATTGGGTTGTGACAAGAGTAACCAAGGTGGATGAAAAGAACCGTGTGATCTATTTTCATGCAGTTGGCCAACAAAAGGAAAATCCTTATTTTTCTCAGTATTATAAGATCAATTTTGATGGGAAAGGATTGACCCTGCTGACCCCCGGCGCAGGGCATCACAGCATTATTTTTTCTCCCAGTGAAAAATACTTTATAGATGGCTGGTCAAAACCAGATGTCCCTCATGTATTGGTTCTGCGTGATGCGAATGGAAAACAGATCGTGGAGCTGGAAAAAACAGATGTTTCCAGGCTGAAAGCGAAAGGATGGAAACCGCCGACGGTTTTTACAGTCAGGTCCGCAAATGGGAAATGGGATTTATATGGGCTCATGTTTACTCCCACGAATCTTGATTCGAACAGGAAATACCCGGTTGTGGATTACATCTATCCTGGTCCGCAGGGTGGAAGCGTGGGCTTCTGGGGATTCAGTGCCGCGCGTGGTGATCACCAGGCCCTGGCCGAATTAGGTTTTATTGTCGTGATGATAGAAGGAAGTGGGAACCCCCTTCGTTCAAAAAGTTTTCATGACGATTACTGGCCGGATATGGGAACAAATACATTACCGGACCAGGTGGCCGGCATTCGCCAGTTAGCACAACGCTTTCCCTATATAGATACCAGCAAGGTGGGGATCTGGGGACATTCCGGGGGAGGGTTTGCAACGGCGGCCGCACTTTTCAAATACCCGGATTTCTTCAAGGTTGGCGTATCGCAAGCGGGTAATCACGACAATCGCAATTATGAAGATGATTGGGGTGAGAGATATATTGGTCTGCTTGAAAAAGGACCTGATGGAAAAGATAATTATGAATCCCAGGCCAACCAGACCTACGCAAAGAATTTAAAAGGCAAACTGATGCTGGCCCATGGGCTCATGGATAATAATGTTCCACCTTATAATACATGGTTAGTTGTTGAGGCTCTTAACAAAGCCCAGAAGGATTACGACCTGGTGATCTTTCCACATGCCGGTCACGGTTTTGGCGAACATTCTCCCTATATGATGCGGCGCCGCTGGGATTATTTTGTAAAACATTTGATCGGGGCTGAACCGCCGAAAGAATTCAAATTTGAAACGAAGACCGATCCCAGGAATGGAGCGAGAAGAGGATTTTGAGTAATCTGCATGGAATCGAGCGCTCAAATTAATGCATGTGATTTGAAATTTTTTTCGGAAGTAGGCTCAAACAGGAAAAGTATAGGTATTCAATCCGGGAGTATCCGCACCATTATGTTTTTAAAGTACACTTTACTATCTGGATCATGTCCCTGAAGAGCAAAAGTGCCGCTGGATAAAATTCGCCCTTCGCTCCCGGGATCTCGCTCTACATTTTTAGGTTCTCTATAATCCACAATAATCTTATTATTTACTTTAATGATGATCTTTTTCCCTTCAACTTTAATGTATTCGGTGAACCATTCATTGTCTTTCACATAAACTTCCCTGGTATTTTCGATACCATACAGGCTACCCGTTCTTCGCCAATCCGATTGCGAGTTATTCACCTGGGCCTCATATCCTTTTTTCGGCCAGCCATTTTCCTGCCATGCGGTATGAAAATAAATTCCCGAGTTAGATCCAGGTGTTGTCATTACATCGACTTTGAACTCAAAATTTTTGAAATCATGGTTTTGCACTTCTCCATTATAGTATAAATGTGATACCGGGCCGTTCGCAATGATCATCCCATTCTGAACGGTGAAGGTGTTGGGATTGCCACTGACTTTCCAGTTTAAAAGGGATTCACCGTCGAATAAGGAGATCCAGTTGTTGGATCTATGTTCGTGGCTGGCTGAGCAGGAAAATAAAAATAAGCCAACAGTCAAATAGTAAATAGGTTTTGTCATCTCCTGGATAGAAACTATGCAGTAAAGTTATGTTTCCCTGAGAATTCTAATTTTACCATCATGCAGAAGAAATCCGGCGTCGACGTCCTCAACGATCTTATGGTCGAAATCTTGCTTCAACAAGATTCTGATTTTGTAAAAAGCCTATTAAGGCAATACCATGAACGGGGCGGATTGAGCAAAAAGCAACTGCAAGGACTGCTGGCGAAGGCGAGAAAGATGAGTGGATTGAACCCGAGCTGGCTGGCTACGCTGGAAGCAGAGATCCTGAAAAAACCGACGCGATATAAATCCAATTTGCCGGAGAATAAACCGCTTTATGAAAAAGATAGCAAAACCAGGCAACTGATCGATTCTATCCTGGGGAAATACCCGGCACATAAACGAGTATTGTACTTCAAATCCAAATTTGACAATAACGAACCTTTAAACCCAACAGAAATTTCGGAGCTGGAAAAATTTGCAAAACTGTTGGTATGAAAATTTGGGGTACATACAACTGCGAATTGTTAAACTGAAAACTTTCATTTACTGTCAGACAGCCGTGTGTCGCCAGAGGGTATGCCGGCGACACACGGTTGACTGGACTGTGATCCTTCGTCGGGGTCAACATTCAGTTTCGAACTGTAGTATGGGTAATTGGGATCTATTATTTAGCAGGCCTTTTATATTGACGATAATAAGAGATCTTCCCGTCTTTTATTTGATTGATATCATGATACCAGGCGGAATCAACCTTACCATTTTTGTACGTATCGATCTCTTTGTACCATGTTACTACAAATCCTTCTTTTTTATCAACCGCATATTTTTTATCCCATGCTTCCATTTCGATTGTTACCGAACTAAGGCTATCGCGGTATGTGCTCCATCGCTTCATTATTTCAGCATTGGTCCCGTTCAAATGGTTTCCGTCACTAAAATCTACCCATACGCTATCGGCCAGAGATTTACTTAATCCATCCATGTTGCCATCGGCCCAATCTTTATAAGACGTCAACACCATTTTCAGGTCAGCGTCTGAAACTTCACTGGTAAAATGGCTGGTGTATGTGGCTTTGTAGGGGAGATCAACAGGTGTGGTTTGTGCTGTTGTATCGCTACTGCCTGAAGTAGCCTTGGTCTCACCTTTATCTTGACAAGACGTAATAAAAGCCAAAATACCTAAAAACAAAAAAATTCTTTTCATGATTTGATTTTTTTAGTTAAACAAGAAAATGAGTAGTTATCAGAAGGTGGGTTCAAGTGGGAAAGGTGTTAAAGGTATGGTTTAGTCCGGTAAACAGGATAATAAATTCTTATTCATTCTGGCACAAAATTGTATAATAATGTAATAGCCTCTTGAATTTAATCCGTACGCTATGAAAAGGATATCTGTACACTGGATCCCCTTTGCGCTATTATTGTTTAGTGCAACATGGCAAAGTTGTTCCCGGGAAAACAACCTGGAGGCGGAAGGCAATACTTCTATTCAATCAGAACCAGGAAGTCGAATCGTTATCAGCAGTGCCGGTTATAGCAAGGCCGAACTTTGGATCGGCAAAACGCAATCGGTGACCTGGGTAAATCATGATTCCAAATTGCATTCCGTAACAGCTGATGATGGTAGTTTTAACAGCGGAGCTATGCAGCCCGGTAGTTCCTTCACAAAGGAATTTAACCAGCCGGGAGTTTATGGGTATCATGATAAATACTCTTCAGCGCGGGCAACAATTAATGTATTTGGAAGGCCAGATCCTTAATCTAATTTCTGATCGAAATAAGGGATCTCATCATTGGAAACAGGTTCTTTTTGTTGCCAGTAAGCCAACGTTACAATCTTTGCGTCCCGAGTTTTTAATTGTCGGCCGAAAATGGCATTGATTGGATTGAATGTAGTATCGGTCACACCTACTGTAAATGTTTCTGGCGGAGATGAGGGTTGAGTTTGAGGTTGAGATTGTTCCGCGGTGGACTGACTGACTCCCGACTCAGCAACTGGCGACTGTCCGACAGCAACTTTAGGAGGAGGAGAAGGAGCTACAACTACTTCATACTTATTAAACTCAAGTAATTTCTTCAAAAATTCCACTCTTTCCGGAATAACATTCTTTTCTACGATACCGCATTTGATACCGTTCAGTTCTTCGAATTCGTGATTTTTATTTAGGGCCATAAAGGAAAGTCGATAGTTGTTAGTCAATAGTCGATCGTCAGGACCTGGTAATAATTGTTTCTATATAATCGTAAATCCAACTTAATAATCCGGTCATTAGGATACCTAATGCGCAGATCACCAATGCAAATTTAACGATTGGCTCGGTGCGTATACCGGGAATAGGGACATCATTTTTTTCCATGAACATTGATCTGATTACTCTTAAATAATAATAGAGCGACACGATCATATTCAGGGCAGCGATAGTGATGAACCAGTAAGCCCCTTTTGATGCGCCAGCTTGCAGCAGGAATAGCTTTCCAAAGAATCCGGCAGTGGGCGGAATACCCGCGAGTGAGAATAAGGCGAGTGCCATGATCCAGCAGAGAAAAGGGTTTGTGCGATAAAGGCCTTTATAATCATCAACATTTTCTTTGCCGGCCCTGGATGAAATGACAGCCGCCACACCAAATGCAGCCAGGTTTGAAAAAATATAGATCAGGATAAAATAGATCACTGAAGTCACACCCTGTAGATTGCTTCCGCTCATTCCCACGAGAATAAATCCCACTTGGGCGATGGACGAAAAAGCAAGAAACCTCTTGATGTTTTGCTGTCTTAATGCAAACAAATTCCCGATGATCATAGTGGATGGAAAGGATCAAAAGCAGATTATACCAAACCTCGGCAAGCGGATAGAAGAATTTGTATAAGGCGAGCACAAAAACAAAAGCCACAGACCCTTTTGAGATCACGGAAAGAAATGAAGTAGCCGCGATTGGGGAGCCTTCATACACATCAGCCGTCCATAAGTGAAACGGCACGATCGAAAGCTTGAATGCAAATGCAGTGAACAGGAAAACAAATGCCATTACCTGGAAAGCTGTTCCATCCAGTTGCCTGGGGATCTCTGAAAAACTGATCGTACCGGTAGCCCCGTAGAGTAAAGAAATACCGAATAACAAAATACCTGAAGAAAATGCTGAAGACAGGATCATTTTCATTGCAGCTTCAGAGGACGTCCGTTTCTCCAGGTCAAAATTGGCCATCGCAGCTACGGGGATCGTGGATAGTTCCAGCGCCAGGAAAAACATTAATAAATTCCCACTTGACAGCATAAAGAACATACCTATCTGCGCAGATAAAAGGAGGATAAAAAATTCAGATAGGTGCTTGCTTTTTAGAAACCAGTCAGCAAATAATAAAGAGATCAGGTAAACTCCGAGGTTGAGAATGTTTTTCTGTAATGATAGCAACTCATTTGTATAGTACATGCCGCCGAAGAGCTCGCCATTTTTATTTAAAAAGAAACCAAAGATAAAATTGAGCAGCAACAATACCTGGGTCATGGACAATAAGGCAGCATTGCTCATTCCCTTGCTGAGCTTGATGAACAGTAGAAGAAAAAGGATGGCGGTTAAAGCCAACTCTGATTTCATCAATGAAAGAAAATCGTTCATTTATTTATTTCATCTTAAATTCTAAACGCTAAACATTTCTTACTGCTCGCAATTATTCTCAATGTCATTTGTTTATTTTGTCCATTATTACATCTGCCCCGGGCCGTATCAGTTCATTCAACCATTGTGGGGCAATTCCGATCGCTAATATCCCCGCCAGTAAGATGATCACTGCTAATTTTTCATTCCACGTTACATCGGGATACTGCAAGTCTGAATGACTGGTGACTGACGACCTGACGACAGAAGGACTGGAAAACGGTCCCATCGCCACCTTCCCGATCGCCCTTAAAATATACACTGCCGTCACCACGATCGACATGCAAGCGATGATCGTCGCTACCCGGTAAAATATTTCCTGTTTTTCCCAGGAACCGATAAAGATGGTCATCTCCGCAACAAATCCACTTAACCCCGGCAGTCCAAGTGAACAAAGTCCCACGAGGAAAAATGCCGTACTGATAAATGGCATCGGTTTCATTAAACCACTCATTTCTGCTACCATGCGCGTATGCGTGCGTTCATAGATCATTCCGATCACGGCGAAAAAGAGAGCTGTCATCAATCCATGACTTACCATTTGCATCACAGCACCCGTGATCGCTGTTGTTGTTAACATACCGATACCCAGTAAGACAAATCCGCAATGGCTGATGGAAGAATAAGCATTGATATATTTCAGGTCTTTCTGCATCATGGTCGCAAAGGCGCCATACAAAATAGCGATGCATGCAAGTACAATGATGATCGTGGAATATTCTTTTGCGGCTTCAGGCATCAGGAAAGTGGCTACACGTAAACAGCCATAACCTCCTAGCTTCATGGAGATCCCGGCCAGGAACATTGAACCCGCAGTGGGAGCAGAAGAATGTCCGTCAGGTACCCAGGTGTGAAACGGAAATAAAGCGGTGAAAACCCCAAAGCCAACAAACAATAATGGGAAAATTATCCGTTGGGTATTTATCCCGATATCGAGTTGTGCTAAATGCATGAGATCAAAACTCCGGCCAGCCGCAAAATAGATTCCCAGCACACCGACAAGCACCAATGCAGAACCTCCCATTAACATCAGGGCCAGCTTATTCGCGCTATATTCTTTTTTCCCGCTCCCCCAGATCCCGATCAGCAGGTATTTTGGTATCACAGCGATCTCCAGGAAGAAGAAAAGAATGAACAAATCGAGTGAAATGAAAAACCCATAAGCTCCGAGTCCCAATAAAATGAGAAGAAAAAAGTATTCCTTTGTCATTTTCTCAACGTTCCAGGAAACCAGCACACCTGACAGCACGACAAGTGCAGTCAAAAGAATCATTGAAACAGCGATACCATCTACACCCAAATGAAAATTTATATCGATAGATGAAAAAAGCGGAAAATTCTGTTCAAAATCCATTACCCGCTCACTCGGTCGATCACCATCGAGATAGGCTCCCATTAACAGAAAAGCCAGTAATAGTTGCACGACTGATCCAAATAGGGCGATCCACCTGACCTGCTTCTTATTGCGCGAGACCAGGATCAGCAATGCAGTCAGTAATGGTATGGCTAATAGGATTAACAGATTCATTTATTCATCATCTTTTCGATATTCAATTATTTCCAAACATAAATGAACAATAAGGCCAACCCGATCGCACCAGCCAGGAAAAATATCGCGTATTGTTGTATCTTCCCGGACTGCAATTTTTTTATCTTGTCTGAAATAAATTCGGTGGTTTCTCCAGTTAGATTAACCATTCCATCCACAACATTCCGGTCAAACCAGGCGGCAGGGCGACCTACCAGGTTGAACACAATTTTTTTTGTAATAAATAACCAGATCTCATCAATATAAAATTTGTTGTAGGAAACTTTGTACAATCCATAAAGGGATGCAGCAATCCGATTGGGTCGCTCGCTTTCTTTTTTATACAACCACATAGCGATAAAAATGCCTGCCAGGCCTATTGCAACAGGAAGCATGGAGAATTGAAGATCAAAATGAGATTCCGGGGGTCGCCCATCAGAGTTTACATATTTTCCAAAAGGTATGAAACCAGCCAGCCCCGCCCCGGTAGCGAGGATTACTAATGGGATGGTCATTGCCGGGCTTGAATGGGAATGAGTATTTTGTAGTGACACTTCTTTGTTCCAGAAGATTGAAAAGTACAATCGGAACATATAATAAGCTGTAAGACCAGAAGTGAAAAGAGCCAGCCAATAAATAAGCTGGTTATTTTGATAAGCAGCTAATAGGATCTCTTCTTTGCTGAAAAAGCCTGCAAATGGTGGAATTCCGGCAATAGCCAGACAGGCGATCAGGAAAGTAATGTGTGTAACAGGTAAATACTTTCTCAATCCCCCCATCTCCTTTATGTCGTTGTTGTGAACAAAGTGTATTACGACACCCGCGCCGAGGAACAACAAAGCCTTGAACATAGCGTGGGTAAATAAGTGAAATTGTGAAGCGGTATAACCCAGGCCGGCTTCGCCACCATACCCGGATACCCCAAGGGCAAACATCATGAACCCGATCTGGGACATAGTTGAATAGGCCAACACACGCTTGACATCGGTTTGAGTACAGGCAATGATCGCTGCGAGTACAGCAGATATCACACCCACATAGGCAACAATATCCAGTGCCACATCTGCTGTCAACGCATAAATAGGAAATAACCTTGCGACTAGAAACACACCGGCAACAACCATTGTTGCAGCATGGATCAAAGCTGAAACGGGCGTAGGACCTTCCATCGCATCGGGTAACCAGATATGCAAAGGAAACATAGCGCTTTTCCCCGCTCCACCCATAAATACAAGTACAGCCCCCCAGGTGATCGCAGAAATGCCAAGAAAGGACGAAGTTAACAGCTGGGTAGCGTGACTGGAATCGGGTGCGGTTACTGTGGCGATCATCGTATTAATATCGAGTGTATCTGAAACACCAGCTAAAACCAGGATGCCGATCAAAAAACCCAGGTCAGCAAATCGAGTTACGATAAATGCCTTTTTACAGGCAGCAACGGCGCTGGGTTTTTCATAATAATACCCGATGAGTAGAAAAGAAGAAACTCCTACCAGTTCCCAAAATATATAGATTTGAAAAAGATTGGATGCCAGTACAAGCCCAAGCATAGAGAAGGTGAACAGGCTTAAGAAGGAATAATAGGTGGGAAATCTTTCTTCCCCTTTCATATAAGCCAGGCTGTAAATATGGACCATCAGGGAAACAAAAGTCACAACCACTACCATCATCATGGATAATTGGTCCACCATGAGACCCATATCTATCGAAAGCGTATCCGAAAATCTCAGCCAGGTATAATTAAGGACCACCTCCCGTGGATAATCGAGGCCAGCAGCGTTAGTGAAATATTCATATGCAGCATAAAACGCCAGGAGGGTAGCTGCAAACAATAGCAAGCAGGCAATTAATCCTGAGGAATTTTTAAAGAATTTTTTTCCAAATAAACCCAGCAGAATGAATCCAAGCAATGGTAACAACGGGATCAGCAGGATGATAATGGCCTGGGGCATTTTCAATATTTTAATTCTTCCGCCGTTTCCACATCGATCGAACGATGGCTGCAATAAAGATTAATAATAATAGCAATTGCTACAGCCGCTTCAGCAGCGGCAATGGCGATAATAAATACAGAAAAAAATACTCCATCCATCCTGTTTGGCCACAGGTATTTATTAAAAGCAACAAAATTCAGGTTCACACTATTCAATATCAACTCAATGCTCATTAAAAGCGTGATCAGGTTTCTTCTTGTAAAGAATCCATATACGCCAATGAAAAAAAGGGCTGCGCTTATAAAAAGGATATGGTATAAGCCTGGTTCCAATTATTATTTCGTTAATATTAAATTTTTTATGAAACCTCTTTGTTCGACGTTCCTTGTTCGGTTTTTGAAGTTTCCTTCACTCTCATCGCAATCACAATACATCCAATCATCGCAGCCAGTAATAAAATACTGATCACTTCAAACGGCAAAGCATATCCTTCATCCCCGGTGCCAAGCATGCGGGTACCGATTTCCCGGATAGAGGTTGAAACAGGTGCTTCAGCCGTTTCAAAAAACTGGTGCTCATAAACCTGTAACATGGTCAATGCAAAACCAAGGAAAACGGCTAACGCCGAAAAGATCTTTCGACCGACCTTTTGCCGGGCCATTTTTTCGCCCGCCTGCTGGGTCAGGAAAATGGAAAAAATGATAAGTACGACGATGCCCCCTACGTATACCACTATTTGTACCGCGGCAATGAACTGGTATTCCAGCCAGAAATAAATTCCAGCTACACCGATCAATGAGAATAAAAGGTAAATGGCTGCACGAAAGATCTGGCGGGTAGTGACAGAAAGAATACCGCTAGCGAGAGTCAAGGCGGCTAGTAAGTAAAATATTATTGTTGGTCCGGTCATTAACAGTTCTAAATTCAAAAGTCAAAAGTCAAAAAAACCCTTCCGAATATTAAGCTTTTCTCTGCTTTTGAAATTTCCTGATCATCAGCGTGTTTATCTTTTGACTTTTTAATTTTGACTTTTGATTTAAGCTATTCCACTCCTTCCATGATCTTCGACCCCGGGTTATTCAGGATCTTGATCAGGTCATTCCTGTCAAACACGCTATGCTCAAAGGTCTGCGCCATCTTGATGGCATCAGACGGGCAGGCTTCAATGCAAAGATTACACATGGTACAAAGTTCCAGGTGATAAACCAGCTTATCGATCGCTTTTTTCTTTCTTCCATCGGGCTGGATATCAAACTTGGTGATCACTTTGATCGTTCCATTTGGACAAGCGATCTCACAAGCCTGGCAACCCGTACATCGATGTTCATTCTTCTCATCATGCGGCATCACCACTTCTCCCTTGAATCTTTCTGGCAAATTCAACGTATCCCGGTTATCGGGATATTGCTGGGTGATTATTTCCTTATGATGAGTGAAATAATAAAACGTTCGCCGCATCCCCTTTAACAGGGACCTTACCCCACCAAAAACATCTTTTAAATATCTTACTAAAAACATAATTTATTTTTCATCAATCATTAGCGTTCATTAGCGCAATTAGCGTGTCAAAAGTGCCAGCCCATAATTGCCATTAATGTAACTAACAATAAATTGATCATACTGATGGGTAACAAATATTTCCATTCCAGGTTCAGCAATTGGTCGATCCGCAATCTTGGAAATGACCACCTGAACCACATGATCACAAATATTAAGAAAAACGTTTTCCCAAAGAACCAGAGGCTCGATGGTATATAATCCATGATGCGATTAAATCCTTCCCAGTTGCCTATATGCAGGGGCATCCAGCCACCCAGGAATAACGTAGCGCCTATGGCACAGACAATAAACACATTTACATATTCTGCTAAAAAGAACAATGCGAATTTCATCCCGGAGTATTCGGTATGAAAACCGGCTGTCAATTCAGATTCGGCTTCCGCCAGGTCAAAAGGCGCGCGGTTGGTTTCTGCAGTGACTGCTACTATGAAGATCACAAACGCAATCAACGCAGGGATATGACCTTTGAAGATCCACCATCCATCTGCCTGGGAGTAAATAATGTCGGAAACACTTAAACTGCCGGATAATACCACAATCGATATAATGGAAAGTCCTGCAGATAACTCATAGCTAACGATCTGTGCCCCGCTACGCATCGCACCCAGCAATGAATATTTATTATTGCTCGCCCATCCCGCCATCAGGATACTGATCACTGAAATGGAGGAGACGGCGGCGATATATAATACACCAATGTTCAGGTCCCAGATCTGGAAATCCTTTGCAAATGCAATGGGTGCCATCAGCAACATCGCCACGATCATCGCAATAAAAGGAGCGAGGTTGAACAAGAATTTATCCGAACCCTTTGGGGTCAATCCTTCTTTCACCATCAACTTTAATGTGTCTGCAACTGTTTGAAAAGAACCTTTCGGACCTACGCGATTGGGACCAAGCCTGATCTGCATCCAGGCGGATACCTTTCGCTCCATCAATACCAGGATCAATCCTAACATGGCAAACAGGCCTATGACCAGCGAGCCAACGATCACCATTTCTAATATGGTTGCCACTACTGGATTGAATGTTTGGTTCAGCCAGCTGTGAATAGAATTGGTTATTTTAGATAAACTCCACACCGGGATTTACGATTTCAGATTTACGATTTTCCCAACTTCCATACTCACGGGTTTACGAATTAACTAATTAACGTATTAACTGTACTATCTATCAATATCCGGTATCACAAGATCCAGGGTACCCATCGCTGCTATAAGATCTCCAATCTTACCGCCACGCACCATATGATCTAAAGCAGATAAATTCGAAAATCCGGGTGACCTGAATTTAATTCTATACGGCGTAGTTGCGCCTTCACTAACTATATAAACCCCCAACTCACCCCTCGCCGTTTCCACTCTTGAATAAAATTCTCCCCTGGGTAATTTCAACACGGCTTTTGTTTTTGCCTGGAATTCGCCTTCGGGAATATTGTCTATCAATTGTTCGATGATCCGGATGGACTGGTTCATTTCCCGGATACGCACCATGTACCTTGCAAAAGCATCTCCGCCTGGTTCAGTTATTTCTTCAAACTCCAATTTATCGTAGACTTCATAAGGATATAACCTCCTGATATCACAAATTACACCGCTTCCCCTGGCTACTGGCCCGGTGCAACCATATGAAATGGCATCTTCGGCGGATAAGTAACCTACATTTTTCATACGGCTCTGGAAGATCACATTTCCTGTCACCATTTCATCATATTCATGCACTTTCGTCTTATATAGTTGAATAAAATCCTTTACTCTTTTTTGAAAATTCGGGTGAATATCCGCCATCACTCCCCCCGGTACCATATAGTTCATGGTCAGCCGGGCTCCACAGGTCTCTTCCATGATATCGTTGATCGTTTCCCGCTCCCGGAATGCGTGAAAAAAAGGCGTGAAAGCACCCAGGTCCATGGCCATAGCTCCCCACCATAATTCATGCGAAGCGATCCGGGTAAGTTCATCCATTAAAACACGTATCACTTTGGCTCTATCGGGGATCTCAACCTGTAATCCCTGCTCCACGCACAAAGCGCAGGCATGATTGTTTATATGGGCTGACAAGTAATCCATCCGGCTGGTGACGTAAATGAATTGCCGGTAGGAAAGGCTTTCACACATTTTCTCGATCGAACGGTGAATGAATCCAAGATGGGGCTCCACTTTGATAATGGTCTCTCCATTCAATGTGATCACTAAATGAAGCACCCCATGTGTAGCGGGATGCTGCGGACCTACGTTAATAATCAGGAAGCCATCAGCCGCTTCTTTTAACGGTGATTCTTCTAATATTTGTGTTTCTCTATACACGGAAAATGTTCAATATTCAATATTCTATTTTCAATATTCAACTTCAAACTTCCATTTCGGTGTTCCTTGTTCAATGTTTTATAGCTTAATCATGTTTACGGGATCCTCAAAATCTTTTCTCATCGGAAACTTTCCTTCCCAACCATCTGGCAGGATCAACAATCGCAAATCGGGATGATTGATGAAATTAACCCCAAACATCTCGTAAACTTCACGCTCATGAAATTCAGCGGTTCTCCAAATATCACTGGCTGAATGGATCTCCGGGTTGGTTCGGTCAAGTTTGGCTCTTACGACCAGTTCTTGCCTGAATGATGTCGAACGGAAATGGTAAACCATGGTCAAATGCGATTTCCAATCAACACAGGTCAGGCAGAATAAGAAATCGAATTGCAATTGTTCCTGATGGCGAAGTTGTTGGGACAGGTATCGCCATTCCGAGGGATCAATATTTACATTCACCCACCCATTGGGACCATCGGGTTCATAGCTGGCGGAAGGGATAAGCTCGCTGATCTTTATTTTTAATTCTTCGTTGGTCATTTGTCTTTTTCTGACCGGATCTGTTCACGGGTCAGCCCAGCCCTGATTTTTTTTTGAAGTGATATCAGCGCGTGCAGGAGCGCTTCCGGTCGCGGTGGACAACCGGCTACATATACATCTACAGGGATCACATGATCCGCGCCCTTAACTACCGAATAGGTATTATAGAAAAAAGGTCCCCCGCTGATCGCACAGGCACCCATGGCGATCACGTATTTTGGATCGGCCATTTGATCATACAATCTCTTCAGTACCGGCGCCATTTTATTTACAATAGTTCCGGCAATAATGATTACATCCGCCTGGCGTGGCGTGGCTCGTGCCACCTCGAAACCAAACCGGGAAAAATCATATTTCGCCGAAGCGGTGGACATCATTTCTATGCCACAGCAGCTTGTAGCAAATGTGAGGGGCCATAATGAGTTCGACCTTGCCCAATTAATTATGTCATCTAGTTTGCTAAGCACTACTCCACCTCCGGGGACATCATGTATCTCTCCAGGAAATGATTCTTTAGTATTTGTTTGTTCTGTCAATGATTATTAATTACTAATTATAAATTATTAATCGCCTAACCTCTCAACCCTAAACGCTAGACCCATTTAAGGGCGCCCTTCTTGTGTGCGTATAAAAATCCCAGGAATAATATGAAAAAGAAGATCACGATCTCCACCAGCGCCACCCAGCCCAGGCTTTTAGCCACTACAGCCCAGGGATATAGAAAAACCAACTCCACATCGAAAATCAAAAAGATCAGTGCGAACAGGTAGTAACCCACATTCATCTGCGTCCAGGTCTTGCCCTGCGTGGGAATACCACATTCATATGGTTCACCCTTTTGCGGATTCTTGCTCCCCTTCGTTAAGATCTTGGCGACCAGTATGGCTATGGATGAAAAAGCCAGGGCAGCAATGATAAGAACGATCATGGAGGCGGCACCCATATTATTCCTTTAGGTATGGAAAAATTTATCGTCCCAATTTAGCGAAAAAGAAGAGAACTGGAAGTATGTTAGTAGTCATATCAGTCATATACGTCATACAATCTGTTTCATTTTTAAAACCACATATATGACGTATATGCCCACCAGGAACTCTGTCCTTTTAAGACCGCTCCGATATGACCTGGCGAAATCTGTAATCTTTAAGAATGCTTTGTCGATCACCCATACAACTCTTCGTGGATTGATCTTTTTTCATATCCCATGGCCATTATCCTTGTCTTTGCCTCTTGGATCATCGGCTTCCAGCCACACAGGAAAAATTCAGCCGGTCGTTTATCCTGGCATAACGATTCATAAATCGGATGTACATAGCCCGTGCGGCCTTCCCAATTCTCCCTGGAAAGGGTCGGGATGTATTCATAGTTGTGAATTTCATTCTTTAGCGATTTAAGCTCTTCGTAATACAACAGGTCCTTCTGCGTCCTTGTTCCGAAGATGAGATAAATATTTTTATGTGGAAGGTTGTTGTTCTTTATATGATGCAGCATACTTCGGTAAGGAGCCACGCCAGTTCCCGTGCAAATAAGGAAATGGTCTTTATCCAATGGTTCTTTTAGAACAAAAACACCCTGAGGCCCGCGGAATGTCAGTTCACTGCCCGGCCGGATCTCGTTGAATAAATAAGGTGTTCCGAGTCCCTTCCGATCAAGCACGATCACCAGTTCAAATACATTCCCGCTGTCGGGCCAGGACGCTATCGAATAACTTCTCCATCTGCGGGTGGGCTTTTCATGAATGGGCAGATCAAGTGTTACGAATTGACCGGGCTTGAAATCAAAGGAATTCAATTCAGGCACTTCGATCCAGAATCTTCGGGTATCGCTGGTCTCATTTTCCATACGGGTAACAATGCCTTTCCGCCAGGGTTGTAGAGCCATTCCTTGTTGGTTGAAATGTAAATTTACCGTTGACCTTAACGAAGTCGTTTCTTAATAAGGGAAATTTTTAAGTTAATAAGTTGACAAGTTGATAAGTTGAAAAGGGTATACCCGAAAAGTTACAATTAACAATCCTTGTCAGGTCATGAGCATGTCGAAGGGTAAACCATTCAACTGAAATGAGGGAGCAGATTACATAGCGGAAACAGGCGGAAGCCAATTCAATTTCCTAACCGGGATGAAATATTTTTTGCCCTTATAGTAATAACTGATGATAAGTTCATTCTTCCTCAACATGTCCCTGAACCAGGCAGCATTGACATTTATACTGGCTCGCCCGATCGGTTGAAGTTCCATCACTTTTTGTTTGGTGGCTGGCACCAGTACAATGGTCACCGGTTTGGATGGAATATCGTAATTAGTTATAGTAACGGGGGTGGATGTCACGACGCTTGATTGTGCCGAATATCCTTTTCCCTTTATCCAGACCCCATCGAATTTGATTGCGTAACTACCTTGATATTCGGCATAGAGCAGGTAATTGATATTTGGTTCCATCTTGCGGGGATTTCCATATTCATCCACGGGTATGGTACCCGGGGTGGTTTCCTGCGCAAAGGCATAAACCCTGATCCTTGGCTGTGCGAAAGCGATCGTGGAGACCAGTAAACAAAATGCCAGGTATATTTTTTTCATCTTGTTAATTTATTTGAATGTTACATCAAAAATCAGCGGGGTCGAAGGGTAAAGTTTCTTAGTGTTTTTCTGTTTAATTTTATAGACGCAAGCGCCAGAGTAAATACACAAAAAAAATTGTCAAAAAACAACGAATTCTTTCAAACATACGTTAATTTGATAACCAGTCAGGCTGGCTAAAATTTAAACCATGAATTTCCTCAAAGCTGCAGTTATCTTAACAGGCTTAAGTATAATATTCTTCCAGAGCAGAAATAAAATTAATTCAACCGGTGAAACGACTCTTCATACAGATGATCTGGAGCGGGCCATGCAACAGGAATTCCGGATGACGCGGGATCCATTGCTGAATTATGTACCCCGGGAAAGGATAGCTGCTGCCAAAGATTACATGCAAAGCCTGCTCAATTCGAGCCGGGTGCAGGCGCTGGCCTGGACCGAACGGGGACCAAATAATATCGGGGGGAGAACAAGAGCTATTCTTGTAGATAAGCGCGATGCCACAGGGAATACTGTATTTGCAGCTTCGGTCAGCGGGGGTCTTTTCAAGACCACGAATTTTACCAGTTCACCTCCCACATGGACCGTGGTCAATGATTTCCTGCCCAACCTGGCTATTAACTCCATGGTGCAGGACAACACGAACCAGAATATCATGTATGCGGGAACCGGCGAAGGCTGGTTCAACATTGATGCGGTTAGAGGAAGAGGAATTTACAAAAGCACTGACGGTGGGGTTACCTGGGCTGTCCTGCCATCAACAATACAAACTGCTCCTGCGGATTCAATTTATGAATATGTTCAGGATATGGTGATCGACAACAATGGTGCAGTATATGCATCATTGCGCAATACGATCGGGCTGTCCCGTGGTGTGAAAAGATCGGTAGATGGTGG